>ERZ834433.12-NODE-12-length-230537-cov-12.232725_pt1 | contig 230537 bp, 191 predicted proteins | sample MGYA00519948_ERZ834433 | MGnify/ENA primary metagenome ERZ834433 (study PRJEB31850, sample SAMEA3708752) | human gut metagenome | biome: human gut; feature: human-associated habitat; material: faeces | place: China | collected 2014 ...
TTTTCTTTTTCATCAGGCGATTGAACTCTGCTTCTTCTGCGGCAGTGGCATCGTAGGACGAGTTCCCGTTTAGCAAACCGAGACTGATGCCAAAGCCATCATCGGAATGGGAAACGCTTGGCTGTACCTCTTCTTTCTGTTCTCTGAGTTTCTGTTTGGCTGACTCCAACAAGGATGCACAAGCATTCTCTTCCAGTCGGTTGTCGATATTCAAGTAGCTGAACTCTCGACCTACTTTTGAACCGGAAAAAGAAAAGCCGTTATGTTCAAATTTGACACCTTGTATTTCTCGTGTAGTCCGGCTGACCTTGAATTTCATATCAATGTCACGGTCGGCAAGCGCATCTTTCAAGTCTTCCCAACTATAAGCTTTGGGCAGTTCTTCTTTCAATGCCTTGTATATCTCGTGCTTTGCCTTGTCGTAGGGGCGCAAGCGTTCCTCTTTGATATGGTCTTTACCATTGGCAAAGTGCAAGCGATATTTGGCGGTCAGCATTTTGCAGACTTTCTCATTCCTACGGAAATCGTTCTTGTCGCTAATCGTCTTGCCGTTATTATCCACTCGGTTGAAAACGATATGACAATGCGGATGCTCACGGTCGATATGCCGGGCAATGATGTATTGCGTGTTTTCAATACCCATCAGTTTCATATAGTCGTGTGCTATGCTCAGCATCAAAGCATCATCGGACTTTAATCTTGCACTGTCTTCCGGTGAGAAGTTGAGCGAAGTGTGTCCGACAATATTCTTTACCTTGTCGTTGAGTAAGGCTTGTAGCTCAAATTGCTCTGCCATCTGTTCGGGTGTCCCTTCTATTCCGACCGCTTCCAATAGTTTGGATTTTTCCTCTTTGAGGACATAGCGGACGCATCCACCGAACGATGTCCCTTTAGTCTGTTTACCTATCATCTTTCAGCTGTTTTATAAGTTGATTAATGTGCTGAGCCATTTCTTCGCATCTGTCCGCAACAGCAAAGAAACCGTAGGTGTTCGCTTGTCTTGCCAACTGATTGAGATTGGTACTTTCACCAATCAGTTGCCGGATGATGTGAATATGCTCTTGCGTGATTCGTTCACGAACTGAACCGTTCTCGATGAGCGAACGGATGACTTCGCTTTGGGTTTGCTTACTCCGTCTGCAAAGCGCACCAAGCCATGCGTGTTGCTGATATGACAGCCGGAGTGTTATTGTATATTTCTTTTCCATGTGAATTGTTTTTAGTGAATAATTTGTGACCATCGGGAGCTGCCTCCTCTGACTTTTTGAGGAGCAAGTGGTCGGGAAATGTAATACACCGACATTAACTTGCTACAGTAAAAAAGTCTCGATTTCTCTCCCTAAGTCCAAAGTCTGAATCCTCGTTTCTTAGGTGGTGAAACCTTCGGTCGTGGAGTGCCTTGTTGTACGCTGACGAGCTTCAAACCGAATGTCTCTATCAGTGTTTTTAAGACAGGATTTCTCTTAATCATCTGCTGAAGGATGGCTTCGTCGGGCTTCACTTTGAGCAGATAATCGGCTATGTCGTATCCCTCTTTTCGCTCTTTTTCGTTGGCATGGGCTTCCAGATAATCGAACATCTGCACTTCAATTCCATATCTTTTCATCAAACCGATTTTGCTCTGCCAATAGTCTGTCGCTCCCAAATCGGGAAATAATACAACGGTTCTTCCAGCCAGAACGGATAGGCTGTTGGCATTGAAGCAACCGTTCTTTCCACCGGATGCTATCCATAGGAATTGCGGTAGATAGTAGGAGGCAACGAGTGCCGTTTTCTCGCTTTCGACCAGTGCAACAGGACGGCTTTTGTCTTCAGAAAGCAGATGCTCTCCGAAGAAACATTGCTTCAGATTATAATCGCCTTTGTGCAGTACGGAGTGTACCCATGTGACATGATTGTATGGCTCTTTTATCCGCTTGCCAGTTTCGGAATTGTAAAGCATTATCTTACCCGTGCGGACTTTATTCTGATTGTCCGTCTGCCAGAATACGGTTGCACCGTCCCAATATTTGGATGTACCAACCTTGTATTTCTTCATGAGTTTTAATGTTTCTGTTTCTCCGAACTGAGCCGATAGAAATTGAAACAACTTGTTCGTAGGATAGCCACGCAATGATTGGTTGACTATATCCAAATCTATGTAGGATGTGGCTATTGGTTGTATCTCTTTTATAGGTGCATAGTTTCTGAAACTATTCTCTGCGAGCTTATCTTTTTCTGACGGATTCTGCTCAAAGTAATCACGAGGCGTGAAGTGATAACCGCATTTCTGCTCATGGTCACAACGTCCTACATACTTTGGGAATTGGATTTGCTTCTCTGTATCAATGTACTTGGAAAAGCATCTTTGACGGTGACAGTTCGGGCAAGTATGCCGAGTGCTGATACCTTTGTAGGGTTCTAATATGAATCTATGTGTACTCATTGTATGTTTCTTTTTAGGTGTGTCACTTTTGTCGTTATTGTCATTTCTCGTTAGGAAAGTGTCAAAACCGACAAAAATGTCACGGGTTAATCTTTGAATATTCTCCATGTTTCTCTTTTCGGAACAATATCCCGATATTGTCATTGAGAAAGCGTTGAAACGTGCGCTCCTTCATTCCGTTCTGCTCGGCTATCTGTATAGCTTGGGCAGTTGTAAAGGCTGGAGGAAGCAGATTGACTATCGCCTGTTGTTGGCTGTTGAGTGCATTTTCATTGAGTATGTTTTGAACGCTCAATGCGGATTCCTTGAAATACTCCGTCAGTTTAATGGCTCGTTCCACCGTCAACAGGTCGATATAGGTTTTATCACACTCTCCGCAAGTCCATCGGGCTAATTGGATAATCAAGCAGAAGCGGATGATGTATATTTCCAACTTACAATAGATACTCACAATGGTGTCGTTTGTCTCTCGGTCACACAACTCTGAGAAGTGGTGCTGCCATTCATAAAGCCGTTTTTTGGCTTCCTCCGTGAAAAAAAGAATATGCGGTTCTATCTCTCCAAATTCATTGAGAGCGTACTCTTGTTGTATCAGCTTATCAATAATGGCATTCCATTCTTGTTCGATATTCTCCGGCAGTTCCTTGTCATTCCAACGTGCTTTCTGTTGCAGATTGGGCATTACAAACAGAATGCGGTCGATGAATCCATTACTGGAGCGTTCGCCTTTAGCCAGTTCACTGAGAATCTTTTTTTGGATAGTACCGATGACAGAGATATACGGTCGCTTGATGAAGATGGAACTCTTGGCATTCTTGCGGTCGGATATAGTGGTCTTGGCACTGAACACCGACAACCAGAACTGTTCTTCTGAACCGTTGTTGTAACGGTTGAAGTTCTTGAACCAAGCGGACAATTCATCAGCCCATAAGCACAAACCACGTTTATTTTGTGCATGAATCAGACTTAATCCCTCAGGTGTTACATCCGAAATCAAGAAGCGTTTACGGACAGGTTCCTGTGGAAATTGCTCTTCACCGCTTTCTGTGCGTTCTTTGCGGCTCATACTCATCAGTTCATCATACTTTGCAAGTGCTTTTTCAAAGACTTGATTCTGTTGATAGTCGTAATCAAGAAACGGTTTCATTGCAAAACTGAGCGGATGGCTTTTATTCGCTCCCGGTCTTCCAATCAATGCCATATACAGGATAGGACTCTCTATCCAGCCTTGCTTGATTTGAGCAAGATGAGTGTTGCCAATGCCGACTGCTATTGCCGTAAGGATAGCTGCGGCAATGTAGTCAGTCGGGTAGTTATGGCATTCGTGAACCTCATTGATGATGCGTTGGATTTTTGACGGGAATATGCTGACAGGAAAATCAGTACCCGTCAGTCGCATACTTAAATCAACCGCTTCATCAATGATGGATGCCGGATTAATAGAAGATGTATCCATAGTCACAATCATTAAAGTTTCACGGATGATTTGGGCTTATGACGGACACCGCTTTGCATATTTGCCAGCATCTCCTCGTATGTTTGCTCGGAAGTCTTTCTACGCCCGTTCTCAATCCAAGCCAGAAGTTCGTCCTCGTAGAAGTAGAGCTTCTTACCTTTCTTATAGGCAGGAAGTAGCCCTTTGCGTACCAAGGTATAAATGGTAGGCTTGGCTTTTCTGATGATACGGCAAGCATCCTCAATTTCAATCAACACATGTTTGTCTGATGCTGGTGGTTGAAGTTCCGACACCATCCTTTTTAACTCAATGACCTGTTCGGTTAGATAACCTACCGCTTCGGGCAGCTTATCAAATGTTACTGTTTCTTTTTGCATACGCCAATCGTCTTTAATTGTTCGACGGCAAAGGAAACAGGTGTTTCAATGGTGGAATCATTCACCAAAATATAACTGATGAATAACTTTTTGATGGTGATTGGTAGTGATAATTTATTGATAATAAACAGATAATCAGTGATTACTGGTGTCAATTATGATAGTTGTAGCTTAGAAAGAAGAGTTTTTAGATGAAAAATGTGGAATACAATGATAAATATTAGGATGTAACATTCTAATTGGTAGTTTTTCTGTATTTTTGCAAATAAACAAAGTTTGCCATTATGGATAATATCATTTATAAAATAGGGAATATTAAATATTTATTGGTATTTTCACTCTTACTCTTTTTAACATCGTGTAGTGCAGAAATAGAATCGGCTTCTGCAAATTCGACATCAGCTATTTTAGCAGTATGTGGTGAATATATACTAGCGATATTCTCTTTAATAGTCCTTTTGCTTATTCATTGCATAAGGATTACTGGAGTTGCTATATCTACGTTGGCAATATATATGATTTATAATAATATAAGGATATGGCAATTTGATTCTACCTTGTTCCTATTTATAGGCATTCTATTGATTGTTTTTTCTCTTTGGACTCCTGTTAGATTCTATATTCCGAAAGTCGTGATAGCTAAAAATATAGCAAAAATTGCAAAGCAAGAATCTTCCTCTGATGATTCTCGAAAATGCTTGATATCAGAGATTGTAGTAGGAATTTTAATAGGCATTATTCTGATGATAATAGAACAAAATATAGACTTTACTTTTATCAAATAGTATTTATATAGGGTTATATTCATGCAATCTTTCTATCCAGTTTAATCTTGCACTCAGATTCCGTGTGCGACATTTTGCGCTCAATGGTGGATATTTCCGAATCACGGAGGATATGAGCAAATACTCTTTTTATAAATGTGGCAGTCTGTAGGCGTGGTTTACCGAATGCCTTGCCGATGTTCCAGCCAAAGTGCATGATGTCAATGGTTTTTAATTGAGCATCAACCTTTATCTGTTCAACTTTGGGTAGAGAATCAGAGAAATAGTATTCCGTAATATATCCACATAGGCGATTGAGGTCAGTTTCGCTAAGATAGAGAACCAAGTTCTGTTTCGTATATGTGAGAACCTTATCTAACTTTTCTTGTGATGCTCGCTCTTTCTCTGCCATAGCGTTGGCTCGGAACACCTCATATTCTGTTGGCTGATTGGATTCGATAGATATATTATTGATGCTAGAAGGTGTGGCGTCTTCTTTTGGAAGTTCAGCCACGTCTTCGTTAAGTTCAGGACATGAAAGAATAGAAACTTCTTCTGTGTCAGATGTAGTTTCGATTTCAATTTCGGGATCCGGTTTAGAAATGACGGGGTCTGAATTTATAGTACTTTCGGCAAGTTCCGAGTGTACTATTGAAGTTTCAACCACCACAGCCTTATTGCGGTAACACTCAAATCTCATAAAGCACTTCTCTATTGTTGGTGAAAGGAGTTGTCTGAATACCATTTGCAGATTGAGATAGATTGCACCCATGACAATGGAGCATACCACAAAAATGAGGTAGCTGCTGAACTCATCCCAACCATAGTGTAGTACGGTCTGACGGGCTAAAACACCAATGATAGCGATTGTCCCGAAAACAATCAGATTCAAAGTAATATGTTCTATTTTTTTCTGCTTCATAATAATATATGCTAATCGTTTGTGTGCAAATATATCTCATTAGCAAGATGTATAAATACATTTCCCTGAAAGTGGCAGCATTTGTCACCAAAAGGTAGCATTATTCTAGGTCAACTGTGCCAAAATAGAAAAGAAAAGTCCAACGTAGAATAAAACCAAGTTGGACTTTTAGCAAAGGTATTAGCAATTATATATGTTAGCTGCGCTTATAGGAATAAAGAGAGATATGCCCTTTTGTTTGGAAGCAACTTTACTGATAAGCCATTTTCTGAATGAAGCAGAATGTCCAGTGTCTATTTGATAGGATAGGGCTATAATCATGTTGAGATTATACACATCGGCACTATTCCCATTTTCCAACTTTATACATTGGCAGATGTCATACTTTTTTAAGACATTGGCTTTCAATATTGCTTTTAAACGGGAATTGATTGATCCAACTGTTGTATAGAACAAGTCGGCAATCTCCCAAACGGTCATCCATACTTCTCCATCAGAAATATGGATGCCATGTCCGTTGTTTGTTATGATTCCTCGTTTCATAGCCGTAATTTATTTCAGTGAAATCTTATTGGCTGTCTCTCGTTTCTTTACATTGACCAAATCTGCGTAGATTTGAGTAGTGGAAACGTTCTTGTGGGTTAGCATCTTTGAGACAGTGTAAATATCTGTGCCTAAGGATATTTGGATAACTGCGTAGGAGTGACGAAATCCGTGGAAGGTTATCGGCTTCGTTATTCCTGCCTTTTTGAGCCAGTTCTTCAGCGGATAGTTAATCATGCTCCGTTTCAAGCCCTTGAATACTTTGCCTGTGCCGGGCGTACCACATAGTTCGTAGGCTTCGTAACTGATGGGGAGTGTCGCTTCCGTTTGGGTTTTCTGAGTTCTGATACGCAAGCAATAGCCTTGGTCGGGAGCAATGGCAAAATCTTCCCATTGAAGATTGAGAATATCGCTGATGCGTAAACCTGTCATACAAGCGAATAGAGAAGCTGCTTTCAGAACGGGGATGTCGCAAGGAGTGGCGGCAAGTTTCTTCACTTCGTCCAGTGTCAGGTATTCTTTCTTCACATCTTGTGGTTCAATCTTGTCAAGGTAGTCATTGATGTTTTCTCGAAGCCATTTGTCCCGATAGGCAATCTTCAACAATCCTCTGAAAGTGGAGTAGTAGCCGGATGCCGAATTGAGGGATATAGGGCGGTTGCTGTGTTTAAGTTGCTTGGCGTTCAACAGGTACTCTCTGAACTTCTTACACAAGTCCACATTTACCTCGCCAAAGGTACATTGCCCTTTGACGAAGTTGTAGAAATGCTGATAGACAAACAACCATTTCTGGTCTTTACTTCGGCACATCTTTTTGAAGTAGGCGAGGAAGTCGGCTTTCTGCTTGGTCTTATCCAAGAAACCGAACTCTTCATTGATGAGCGATTGCACTCTGATACAACGGATAGCTTCTGCCTTGTTCAGCATATCATTGTTGAACTCCCGTTCCATTTCGTTTTTGGGGTGGGCATAGATGTAGATGCCGAGATATTCCCGACGGCTCATCTGCATGGTCTCAGGGTTACGGACTGCCGGATAATAATCCAGATACAAGGAGATGCGATTGTTCCGAATCGCTCTCTGACGAACTGTTACTTTTGTACACGTGTGTGTCATACTGTTTAATATTTAGAGTTTTACATTTGTTTGGTGCAAAGGAATAAGGTGATTCAATGGTGGCAACATTCACCGATAAATAACTTATTCTATCTTTGGAGCTTCAAGCAATTTATCCAGTTCGGGTTTAGAGATAAGTGTGTATTTGCCCTTCTTGACCTTTGGGATATTATGATATTTCGCATAATGATAGAGTTGGTCACGGGTAAGATTGAATTTCTCCATTGCTTCGGCTACCGTATAATATTGCGGTTCTTCGGGTGCTGCCACACCTTTGGCTATATCGACATGCTTCTTGGAATAGTACACCATGATACCCTCTTTCTTCTTTGGGATGGCGTTCTTGGAAACAAATGTGTAGATAGCGGATAAGGTCATGCCGAATTTTTTCTGTATTTCTTGTGTGCTATACCATTCTGTAATGTCGGGATCCGGGGCTTTCTTAGCGAAGTAAGCATCCACGTGCTTCTTGCTCCAGTAGGTCTTGCCACGATTGAAAGTCCGGGGAATGTTGTTTTTCTTGGCTACCAAGAATATCCATGATTCGTTTACATGATACTTTTCCTTGACTTCGGCTGTGGTGTAGAAGTCGGTGATAGGGGTTTTCTCTTTTGTTGGAGTATGGAACTCTGTTGGATTATTGAATAACTCATCAATATCCTCTTTCTTCAAAAGGTATTTGAAGCCCAATCGAGTAACCTTTAATTCACCTCGTTTAATGTATCCGTAAACGGTAGGTCGGGTTACTCCGAGATAGATTGCAGTCTCGGTAATTGTGAGAAATGGCTTGTCTTTGATTCTTTCAATAGGCTTTTCATCAATCTTCTTCTCCACGAATTGATTGTTAGCTTTGATTGCTTCGTCACGCTTCTTCTTTTTATAAAGAGCGTTGGCGCATTGTTTGGAACAACATGCTGTTGTTGTTTTTTGGGCGATAAACTCTTTACCGCACCAAGCGCAAATTCGCTTAATTTTCAGGTTACTGCTCATTTCAATTCATCTTTATTTCTCCGTTATTACTGTAAATTCCCGTAAAACCGTGTAAAATGGCGTATAGTTTCTCTACTACCTTTCCACTGAATTTTTGGTCTTTGACAAGCGAGCAACAAATACGGTACAAAAATGAGCTGAAAAAGCCCTATAAACGATAACCATCGCTTATAAGGCTAAAAAGAAAGGCGCTCAAAATGAACGCCTTAATAATCATTGGTGATATATGCTAATCGTTGGTAATCACTACCTACTTGCCGGAATGGACTATAAGACGGCTACGAGCATCGTGCAGATTGCGGGTTATTTCCTCTCCAAACTCATCGGTATCAAGGTGATTTCGGAGATGAAAAAAGAGAATCGGCTGAAGTTCATTATCGCCTCTGTGGCTGTGGCCGAATTGTCTTTGGTGTTGTTCGGAGCGTTGCCCCGTCCTTATAATGTCTTTGCCCTGTTCTTCAACGGGCTGTCGTTGGGTTGCATGTGGGGTGTGATATTCAGTTTCTTAGAAGGACGGCGGGTGACGGATTTATTGGCCAGTCTGATGGGTTTGAGTATCGCCATCAGTTCCGGTACGGCCAAGTCGTTGGGGCTTTTCGTGATGAACGGACTTCATGTCAGCGAATTCTGGATGCCCGCGTTCATCGGTGCGTTTGCTTTCCCGTTGCTTTCTTTGTTGGGATGGGCGATGACCCGGCTTCCGCATCCTACGAAGGCCGATATGGAATTGCGCACGGAGCGTGTGGCTCTCGACCGCAAGGGACGTTCGGCCGTATTCAAGAGTTTCATGCCCGTGTTGTTGATGCTCTTCTTTGCCAACCTGTTCATTACCGTGTTGCAAGACCTTAAGGAAGACTTCCTCGTGAAAATCATCGACGTAAAGGCGGCCGGTTTGTCTTCATGGGCTTTTGCCAAGATCGACGCTACGGTCACTTTGGTGATTCTCATACTGTTCGCGGCCATGTCGATGGTGAAGAGCAACGTCAAGGTTCTCTGTCTCTTGTTGGCCTTGGTTACTTGCGGCTGTGCCGTGTTGAGCAGTGTGGCCTTCAATTACGAGGCTTGGAATTTGCCCGTCACGCTTTGGCTTTTCCTGCAGAGCCTGTGCCTCTATACCGTCTATTTGAGTTTCCAGACTCTCTTCTTCGAGCGTTTCATCGCTTGTTTCAGGATAAAAGGCAACGTGGGCTTCTTCATTATCACGCTGGATTTCATCGGTTACATGGGTACGGTGTTGGTTCTGGTGTTCAAGGAATGTTTCAATCCCGATGTCAACTGGTTGCAATTTTATAACTTTGCGTGCAGTTATGTGGGCATCATTTGCAGTGTGTCTTTTGCCTGCTCTGCGGCTTACATCGTATGGCGTTACCGCCGGGAACGCCATCGTGGCCCGAAGAATTTCGTCTATACTCCCTCTGCGCCGTTCCCTTGCGAGGGCGAGGAGTATGCCCTTTCCCCGGAAGTGATTAAAAACAGATAAACCATTAGTTCAAACATAGAAACATGAAAAAAATTGAGTGCATCATTTTAGATTGGGCCGGTACGGCTGTGGATTACGGTTGCTTTGCCCCCGTGGCGGCTTTCATCGAGAGTTTCAACGAGATCGGCGTGCCGGTGACGGCTGCAGAGACCCGTGCTTACATGGGGCTGACCAAGATTGAGGAAATCCGTGCCCTGTTCAACATCGACCGGGTCAAGGCTGCTTTCCGCGAGAAGTTCGGTCGCGACTACACCGATGAGGACGTGCAGGCCCGTTACGTGGCTTTTCAGCGCGTGTTGTTTGACACCTTGGAGAATTATTCCGAACCGATACCCGGCGTGGTGGATACCGTAGAGGCATTGCGCAAGGCCGGTATCAAGATAGGCTCCACTACCGGATATACCAACAAGATGATGGACATCGTGATTCCGGCTGCGGAAAAAGCCGGTTACAAAGTGGACAACTGCGTGACCTCGGACCATCTGCCTGCCGGACGTCCTTATCCTTATATGGTCTACCGGAATATGATAGATTTGGCCGTACCGTCGGTGGATTGCGTGTTGAAGTACGGAGACACGATAGCCGACATCAAAGAAGGCGTGAACGCCAAAGTGTGGACCGTGGGTGTGGTTATGGGAAGCAACGAACTGGCTCTCACGCAGGAAGAGGTCGCAGCCATGCCGGCCGGTGAATTGGACGCACGCAAGGCCGAAGTGCGCCGCCGCATGTTGGAAGCCGGTGCCCACTATGTGGTGGACGACATTACGGAACTTCCGGCAATAATCGAGACGATAAATCAGAAAATGAATCAATAATTTATAAAAACAAGAATATGAGACCTTATCTTTTGTTGACGCCTGGTCCGTTGACCACTTCGGAAACCGTAAAAGAAGCCATGCTGAGTGACTGGTGCACTTGGGATGAAGATTATAATGTGGGAATCGTGGAAGAAATCCGCAAATCGTTGGTGGAGATGGCCACGAAACATCCGGAAGAGTACACTTCCGTGCTGATGCAGGGTAGCGGTACCTATTGTGTGGAAGCCGTGTTGGGCAGTGCCCTCAAACCGGGTGACAAACTGCTTATCTTCAGCAACGGTGCCTACGGCAACCGCATGGGAGTCATTGCCGACCGCCACGGCATTGCCTACGACATGGTGGCTTTCGAGGAAACCATGCAGGTAGACCCCGAAGTGGTGGAGAAGAACTTGTCGCGCCACGGCGATGTGACCCACGTGGCTTTCGTACACTGCGAGACGACTACGGGTATCCTGAACCCGCTGCCGGAATTGGCCCGTGTGGTCAAGGCGCATGGCAAGAAACTGATTGTGGATGCGATGAGCAGTTTCGGCGGCGTGCCTTTGGATGTGCAGGAACTCGGCATCGATTTCCTCATCAGCAGTGCGAACAAATGTATCCAGGGCGTACCCGGTTTCGGCTTTATCATCGCCCGCCGCAGTGAACTGATGGCTTGCAAGGGCGTGTCGCGTTCTTTGTCACTCGACATCTACGACCAGTGGGAGACGATGGAAAAAGGGCATGGCAAGTGGCGTTTCACCTCGCCTACCCACGTGGTACGCGCCTTCAAGGAAGCTATGGAAGAGCTGAAGGCCGAAGGGGGAGTGGCAGCCCGTTACGCCCGTTACTGCAAGAATCACGAAGTATTGGTAAAAGGCATGGAGTCGCTCGGCTTCAAGGCATTGTTGCCGGCAGCCGTACAGTCGCCGGTCATCACTTCGTTCCTTTATCCTGAGAAGGATTTCGACTTCAAGGCTTTCTATGCCGAGTTGAAAGCGAAGGGCTTCGTGATATATCCGGGCAAGATTTCCCAGGCCGACACTTTCCGTATCGGGAACATCGGCGACGTATATCCTGAAGATTTCGAGCGTCTGGTAGAGACTGTGAAGGCTTGCCGTGAGGCTTGATCTTGATAAAATGTGTTGATAGGTGCGCCCGTCGGATACGACTCCGGCGGGCGTGTTCTTTATGGACTCGCGAGGGGTGGAGCGGGTTTTGCCGGGAGATGCGGGCACATGGTCATGTCCCGGGCGTGAAGACCCAATGGTCATCGTGGCTTTCACGGGGATTGAAACGATAGCCTTCCCATTCGAAGTTTTTCAAATCTTCGGGATTTTCAATACGGTTCTTTAGGATGAAACGTGTCATTTCGCCCCGGCACATCTTGGCATAGACCACTACGGTGGACAACCGTCCGCCTTTGTAAGTATAAAAATCCGGGGTAATCACCCGTACTTCCCGGGTGACGCGTGTCCAGTCGAACAAGTTTTTCATTTCCGCACTGGCCAGATTCACCAACATGCCCCCTTGTTGCCGTATGGCCGAAATGAAGGTGTCCGTCAGGCGTGCGCGCCAATAGGCGAACAGGGTGCGGTCTTCTTCCTCCGGCAGTCGCACGTGCCCTTCCAGCCGGTAGTTCCGGATGCGGTCGGCCGGTCTCAACAGCCCGTAGAGAAATGAGGTGATGAACAGGTGGCTTTGGGCGTATGCCCAGTCTTCCGCCGTGAAATCTTGTGGCGCGATGTGTCTGAACACCATGCCCGTGTAGGCCGATAAGGCCGGAAGTCCGGTTGCCCCTTCGTCATGGAATGTGCGGAATTGCAGGCAGGTGCGTGCCGCGATTTGAGGATTGACATGTAGCATGTCGGCCAGTTCTCCGGCCGTATAGGCCGTCATGGACAAGGCGATATGGCGTGCCTCTTCGATGAACAGGGGAGAGGAGGCCGTGGGAAGCACCGTCGACGTTTTTTCCGTCATGGTTTTGGCACAAGAGATGAATGTGAGCATTTCCAGAGGGGTTTTATGGGTTGGGTTAAAATCATTTTGTTGGCAAAAATCGCCCGTTTTATCATTGAGGCAACAAAAATATGAAAAAAAGACTTTTTATATTATTGGATTCATGTTTTTTAGCATTTAGGGCCCGTTGTAAAAAACGAGTCCATAGAATGATATTCTGTCGAATTTTGCGTTTTTATTAAAAAACGGTAAGACGCGATGTCGTATAGCTTTTTTATCGTACTTTTGTGGCGATTAATCCGAGCTGAAATAAAATGGATGCAATAGCCCTGATAGATAAATATTACGCTGATAATCCCCGTTTGAGGGAACTTCTATGGATTCATAGCCGCCAGGTGGCCGACCGTTGCCTGAAAATTGCAGCACTCCATCCGGAACTGGATTTGGACAAGGCATTTTTGGAAGAAGCAGCTTTGTTACATGATATCGGCATTTTGCATACCCACGCTCCCGGTATTTTATGTACGGGAGACGCACCTTATATTTGCCACGGTTATCTCGGGGCGGAGATGTTGCGTGCGGAAGGCTTTCCGCTCCATGCCAGGGTGTGCGAGCGTCATACCGGCGCGGGGCTTTCACGGGAAGAAGTCGCAGCGCAGGGCTTGTCGATACCCGTACAGGATTATTATCCGGAGACTTTGGAAGAACAGCTCATCTGTTATGCGGATAAATTTTATTCCAAATCCCATCCCGACCGGGAAAAAACACCGGAACAGGCGTTGAAGAGCGTGAGCAAGTATGGCGAGGACGGGGCACGGCGTTTTCGGCGTTGGATGGAACTTTTTACGGAAAATCTCGGGCATTAAGCGGATTTTGTGTAATTTTGCATTCGCTTACTGATTTAGAACAAGACTGAATTCGGTTGAAAACAAAAATAGCTATATTCCTTTTGGTGGGTAGTTCATTCTGTATGCTGGCGCAAGGCGGATTGAACGGAGGGCTTTCGTCTTCTTACGTTGAGATAGGAAGAGGAATGTCCGATAGTCTGGCAAAAGATAGTAGAGCTGCGGATTCTTTACTGAAAGATACGATACTTTCCGGTTTGCGTGAAATGGCAGCGGACAGTGTCGGACATCTTCCTGACAGTGTTCGGGAAAAGGTTGCCGCACCGGATAGCATCGGAGCGGTGGTCACAGACAGCGTACAGACAGATTCGGTGGCGGAAGACACCGCTAAGGTGAGCAAGTCGGTGCTCGACCAGCCTGTAGAATATACGGCTTCCGATTCGGTGACTTTCGAGGCCGGACTGGGAAATGCCAATTTGTATGGTAACAGTAAAGTAAATTATACCAATCTGGAGTTGCAGGCCGATTGGATCACGATGAACATGGACAGCAGCATCGTGCATGCCGTAGGGCGTCCCGACTCGACCGGGAAAGTGCAGAACCAACCGGTATTCAAGCAAGGAAGCGACCAGTATGAGCCGGAACGTATCAGTTACAATTTCAAGACCCGCAAGGCTTTTATCGATAATGTGTACACGCAACAGGGCGACGGGTTCCTGATTAGCGAGGAGTCCAAACGTGATGCGGAAGGCGTGATGTACGTGCGTCACGGGAAATATACGACCTGTAACGCCAAGCATCCTCATTTTTACATGGCATTGACCCGTGCGAAAGTACGTCCGGGAAAGGATGTCGTCTTCGGCCCGGCCTATCTGGTGGTGGAGGATGTACCTTTGCCGTTGGCCATTCCTTACGGTTTCTTCCCCTTCAGTAAGAAATATTCTTCAGGATTCATCAAGCCCACGTTCGGCGATGAAAGTATCCGTGGGTTTTATTTGCGCGATGGCGGATATTATTTCGCCATCAACGATATGATAGACTTGAAACTTATCGGAGAGATTTATACCAAAGGCTCGTGGGGACTGAGTACGCAATCCAATTACCGTAAGCGTTACCGCTTCAATGGTAACTTCTTCCTGAGTTATCAGAATACGGTGGAAGGAGAGAAGAACATGCCGGATTATTCAAAGTCCACCAGTTTCAAAATCCAGTGGACGCATCGTCAGGATGCCAAAGCTAATCCTTCGCAAAGTTTTTCTGCCAGTGTGAATTTCGCTACCTCCAACTACGAGCGCAATAACCTGACGAGTATGTACAATCCGGAGAACTACACGCAGAGCACGCGTACGTCGAGTGTGGCTTATTCCAAAACTTTCGAGCGGATAGGGTTGACGCTTTCCAGCTCCTTCAACTTGTCGCAAAGCATTCAGGATTCTTCTCTGTCGATGACTTTGCCGAGCCTTGATATTACATTGGCGCGTTTCTATCCTTTCAAGCGCAAGAAGGCTGCGGGGAAAGAAAAGTGGTACGAAAAGATTGCTTTAAGCTACACCGGAAGCTTGAGCAACAGCATAGATACGAAAGAAGATTTGTTGTTCAAGTCCAACCTGATTAAGGACTGGCGCAACGGTATGCGCCATAACGTACCCATCAGTGCGACGTTCAGTTTGTTCAACTATATCAATGTCACGCCGGAATTCAGGTTTACCGACCGCATGTACACGCATAAGGTCATGAAAGGATGGGATGAAGAAAACCAGCGGGAGGTGAACGACACGATCTGGGGATTCCAGAACGTGTATAATTATGATATGAGCGTATCGGCCACGACCAAACTTTACGGTTTTTATACGCCGCTGTTCGGTAAGAAGATACAGACCATCCGCCATGTCTTCACGCCGACCGTAAGCTTTAATTATGCACCGGATTTCGGTACGTCCCGTTATGGCTATTATGCGTCGTACGTGAAGACGGATAAAGACGGCAATGTGTCTACGGTGAGCTATTCTCCTTATAGCGGCAGCCTCTATAGTGTGCCGGGGCGGGGTAAGACCGGAAGCGTGTCGATGGACATCTCCAATAATATCGAGATGAAGGTCCGTACGAAGAACGATTCGGTACGGAAAGTCAGCCTTATCGACGAACTGGGAGCGAACCTGAGCTATAACATGGCGGCCGAGCGTCAGCCGTGGAGCGATTTGTCCATGAGGGTGCGTATCAAGACGCCTTGGAACTACACGTTCAGCATGAACGCCCAGTTTGCCACTTATGCGTACGAGTTCGACGAAAACGGAAGAGTACAGGTTGGCGACCGTACGGAATGGTCGTACGGACGTTTCGGACGTTTTCAAGGTATGTCGCAGAACTTGTCTTATACGTTCAACAACGAGACCTTCAGGAAGCTTTTCGGATGGGGGAAAGGCCGCAGTGAAGAAGTGAAGGAAACAGACGGCGAGACGGATGAGGAGGATGTGGGCGACACGAACATAGATCCCGAACGTAAGAAGTCGGAACGGGCCGGAGCCAAAAAGGAACCGCAAAAGGCCGAAGTGGATGAAGACGGTTATCTGAAATTCCAGTTGCCGTGGTCGTTTACCGTATCTTACGGTGTGACTATGTCGGAAAACACCGGTGCACAGATTCGTGTGAAGAAGATGCGCTACCCATATAAGCTGACCCATACGCTGAACTTTTCGGGGAATATCCGTATTTCGGACGGATGGAACCTGACCTATTCCTCAGGATATGACTTCAACTATCATCGTTTGTCTATGACAACAGCCTCTGTTTCACGCGACTTGCATTGTTTTTCCATGTCGGCAAGCGTGGTGTTGAGTCCTTATACTTCCTATAATTTCACCTTTTCAGCTAACGCTTCGGAGCTGGCCGACGTGCTGAAATGGAAAAAACAAAGCAGCTATAGTTCAAATATTGAGTGGTATTGATTGCGTATAATGTGACGTTCGTTCGTATATATTATATGAGAATCAAATATTATAAATGAAACTTATGGGAAAAAATTGGTTTATGTTCGTGGCCATGGGCCTCGGGACGGAATTTGCCGTAATGTCGGCTACCCCTGTCCCGGATGGGAGAGAGGCAGGGCATCCGTGTGTCGTAACGACTCCTTCGGAGAAATCCGCTACTTTGAAACTGATAGAGGAACAGGATTGGGCGCGCAAGGTCGTGGAAGCTTTGAGGCAAAATGTGGACAAGTATGCGGAGCGTGGGGAAGACTATTTGAGTTCGCGGCTTTATATGAATTGGAAAACACAAGCCAAGGACGTGTATATCCGTGGTGAATGGTTCAGCCATGTGGGAGAAGAAAAGGCACCGGTGCCTACGGTCATGTTCAGCGGTGCACGGGCTGCCGCCACGGCGTACGCCCGTCCGGGAATAGAAGAACGTTTGCCGTATGCCGACGAGACACAAGGCGTTTACATGAAAAACCGTAATTTGCCGGGGCAGCCTTTGGAATGGGTAAGGCCCGAGAAAGTAGGCACGCAGATAGAGAGCGGCAACATAGACATCATGCGTCATGCACGCGATGCGGCTTACCTGTGGTGGCTGACGGGAGAAGAGAAGTATGGCCGGATGGCAGCAAAAGTGCTCGATACTTATTTGCAGGGGATTTATTACCGCGACCTGCCCCGGGACTTGAACCACGGCCACCAACAGACGTTGGTCGGCATGACATCTTTTGAAGTCATCCATGAAGGTATCGTGCCCCTCCTTACCGAATGCTATGACTTCCTTTATACCTATATGGAACGGCATTATGCGGACAGCATGCCCGTTTATGCCGATGCGCTGAAGAAAATGGCCGATGTGATCGTCCGGAACGGTGTGCCTCATAATAATTGGAATATCATCCAGGCACGTTTTATCTTTGCCATCGCGCTGGTGCTGGACGAAAATGAAGCTTACGAAGACGGAAAGGGACGGGAATATTATTTCGATGTCGTGGCGCAGGACAGCACCTTGCGGCAGTGGGGACTGAAGACTTTGGCCGACTACGGTTTCGATGCAGGAACGGGAATCTGGAACGAATGCCCGGGATACAGTTGCAACGTGGTCAATGATTATACGGATTTTGTCTTGCTGTTCGACAAGTACCTTGGGCGCGACCTGACCCGCGAAATCCCGGTGATAGAAAAAGCCGTGGCCGCTACCCCGCAATACTGCTTTCCCAACCGTAAGATTGTAGGATTCGGGGATACGCATCCCGGTCCGTTGCGCACGAGCTACTTCGGCAGCATGGTGAAGAATGCCCGGCGGTATGGCAAGCGGAGGCAGGAGGAACGGTTCACGGCCATGTTGCGTTGTTTCGAACCGGACTTCGCTGCGGCGCAAGACCGTCCCAGGATCGGCGGGAACCTGATGAACCTCTATCCGCAGGAGGATTTGACGATAGACACGACGATTGCGGCCGGTGACATAGAAACGTATGTCAGTCCGACTTTTTATGTGCCGAAGGTCAGTTGGCTGGTGCAGCGCAACGGCATGGATGCCGGGCGGAGCCTGATGTATTCGTTGAACGGCAGCGAGGGCAACCATCAGCATGCCAATGGCTTGTCGGTGGAGTTCTATGGGAAGGGGCTGACGTTGGGGCCTGACGCGGGCATCGGGCAGTCCTTGTATTCCGGTCTGGACTATCTGGAGTATTACAGCCAGTTCCCCAGTCACAATACGGTTTGTGTGGACGGCATTTCTTCTTATCCCGTGATGAAGAGCAACCATGCGTTCAAACTGTTGCACAGTTATCCCCAGCCGTCTACGGCCGAAGAACGGAACTTGGCATCGGAGAATTACTTCAGGGGAGTCTGTTATACCGAGACATACTTCCGTGAACCGGAGTCGCAGGCCGACCAGACACGCCTGTTGAGCATCGTGGATACGGACGGCGGCGGTTATTATGTGGACATATTCCGAAGCCGGAAGCATGAAGGCGGTGACAAGATGCACGATTATTTCTACCATAACTTGGGGCAGACGATGAGCGTGACGGCGGTCGACGGCAGTCCGTTGGACTTCGCGCCGTCGGAGGAACTGAGTTTCGCCGGAGCACACCTGTATGCTTATTCCTATATATATGACCAGCAAATGGTGCAGACGGACAAAGATATCCGTGCGGATTTCACGGTACGTCCCGATGCCGGGGGCGACGACATCCGCATGACGATGTGGCAACAGGGCATGCCCGGGCGGAAGATTTTCCGTGCGTTGAGCCCCGAGACGGAAGGACTGAGCCGCGACAGGAGCATGCCTTACAAGATAAAAGGGCAACCGACCCTGACGTATGTAGCCCGCCAGACGGGCGAGGCTTGGACGCGCCCGTTCGTGTCGGTGTTCGAACCGTCCGTGTCGTCGGAAGGCAACTCCGTCAGCCGTGTAGACTTTGTCCGGCCGGAGGGGGCGGACGATGCGGCAGGTATCGAAGTGACACTGAAGGACGGCCGGAAGGATTTTATTCTCTCTGCTACGTCTTTCGACAAAGAAACCGGATGGGGGAAGGTGAAAGCCCGCGCTTCGTATGCCTGCCTGCGCGAGAAAGACGGCAGGCCTGTGCGCTTGCTGTTGGGGCATGGCTTGCAGTTCCTTTCGGAAGGGATAGAGGTACGTTCGTCCGAACCGGTAGACGTGTCCATGGAACGGAAAGGCGGGGTATGGTATTATACAGCCAGTCGCCCTTGCGAAATCAAGTGCGGTGGAAAGACCAAAAAGGTAAAGGCGACGGACTGTCCTGCGAAATGGTAAATAGGCGTAAAAAATTACAAAATTAGAGGGACGCGACATCGCCGGGAGAACGGCTTTTCGTTCTGCGCCAAACGAAAAATCAATCTCAGGAGATTGAAAAATCGTTTGGCGCAGAACTTTTTTCCAATCTCAGCCGCACCGTCCGAGTTGTGGTGCGGAGGTGTTTTTCCCGTTTCGGAGATTCTCGGATGAAACACTTGTTCCGGTTAGAACAGAGTGGGGTAATCTATCGTTTTCTCTTCTTTTTCAGGGACTTCTGTGGCTTCTTCCGATGGAATTTCGGTGAAGTCGATTCGCATCTGGCGGCAGACGTTGGGTTTCAAGGCATACCATCCGCGCTGGGCCGCCCCCATGAAAGGCGACGACGGTTTGCAGGACTGTGCCCATAGAAAGAAACGTACATTCTGGTAAACCCTTTCGTATGTCAGTTCCGTATTAAACAGTCCGGCGTGCCGATTGTAAACCTGTTTGGCGATGATGCCTACGGGAAGTCCTTCGCAGCCCTTCGTCTGCAAGATTTCATAAATATCGTTATAAAAAGGGTTTTCCATCTTGCAAAGATAATGATAAATGGGGATACTTTCAATTATTTATTTATCTTTGCTCATCATTTTAATGAAATAAATATCATGAAGAAAGTAGTTGGGTTTTCAGTAGCTTTGGCCGCTGTTTTGTTTGCGGCTTGTGATAATAAGGAGAATTCTTACAATTTTGCACAAATCATTTATCCGAGCGGATACGGTTCTGTGCTTTATGCCGACCAGACCGTTGATTCTTTGAGGTTTGCCACTACTTATGATTGGTCTCTTTCGGTGTCGGAAGGTTGGATTCATGTGGACGCGGATTCCATGTCCGGTACCGTTCCCCAAGGATATTTTATGGTGAAAAGGCTTGATGTGGACTTGGATGTGAACAACACGGACACGGTTCGTACGGGTTACATTTATTTCCATGCCGACGGTAAGACGCTGGTGACTTCTTACACGCAGTATCACTATTTGAATATCGAGCGCCCGGTGCGCAGAAACTACCAGTTCACGTTGCAGGATACGGCCCGTCAGGTGCGTGACAGTCTGATATTCCAGACTTACGGTGACGACTGGACGTTGGCTTTCAAGGGAGAAGCGCCTGCGTGGGTGCGTCTGGCCGACGGGGCTGCCACTTCCGGGCGTGCCGGAAAATATACTGTGCATTACCAATTGGACCAGAACACGACGACAGCCGAACGTACGGCCGTGTTGGAACTGAAGAGCCGGGGCGTTTCGACGGACATCCGGATTAAACAGTTGGGATTGAAAGCCGAAGAAGATTAAACGGTTAGGCAATATATTTTTATCTAATTTTCAATATTAATTTGACATGAAAAAACATTTCGTGAACAAGGCTCTTTCTGCGGCCTTGTTAGGGTGCGGATTGTGGACGGCCGGTTCTGCTGGGGCGGCTGTTCCCGATTCGGTGTATCTCATGGCCTATAATGTGCATGCGGGCGGTGGGTTGAATTTTGCTTGGAGTGCGAACCGGCAGGTGTGGAAGGGGATTGGGCCCGGCCATGCTTTCATTAAGAGCGACTTCGGAACATGGGGACCGGAAAAGAAAATGTACCATCCGAATCTGATACAGATGCCGGACGGGACGTGGCGTTGCGTGTTCCAGGTGAACGATTATGCCAACCAGTTTGCCGTGGCTTACAGTGCCGATTTGGTAAAATGGCAGCCGCAGGACTATCCTTATATGGAGGGGGTGAACAGTTGTATCGCTCCTGTGTTGTCGTACGATGCGGCAACGGCTGCTTATAAAGTGCTGTTCAAGACCAAGGATGGCGGGGTGTACGAAACCGTTTCCAAAGATTTTTATCATTTCAGCAAGCCGCGCAAAGTCGATGCCTCCGTTTATCCTTCGGTGACGGAGCAGGCACTTGTGGACGGACAGCCGGTGAAGGGACAGGTATTCAAAGTGCCGTACGCCGGAGTGGAGCGCATGGTGCAGGCTGTGGAGAGTGCAGCATATTGGGCCGCACTCAACGGAGAATTGGCGCGGGACAATGAAGTGCGTTTCCAAGGCTTGAAACCTCTTGAAGCCACAATCAAGATAGATGCGGGCCGGACGAAGAAGATCAGCGATAAATTGATCGGTATCTTTTTTGAGGACATCAATTACGCTGCCGACGGCGGTTTGTATGCCGAGTTGGTGCAGAATCGTGATTTTGAATATTCCCAGGCCGATGTCAAGGGCGGAAACAAGGCATGGAAAGCTGATTTTGCCTGGACGTTGGAAGGCGACGGCGGGACGTGGGAGATACGGACATCCGAGCCTATCCACGAGAACAACCCGAATTATGCCGTCGTGGACGTGAAACAGCCTGGCCAGGTGGCTTTGTTGAATGGAGGTTTCGACGGTATTCCCGTCCGTGAAGGTGAGAAATACGATTTGTCGGTGTTTGCCAAGCAATTGGAGGGCAAAGGCGGAAAGATACGGGTGAGCCTCGTGCAGGACGGCCGGGTGGTGGCACAGACGACCCTTAAAGCTCCCAAGTCGGATTGGAAAAAAATGACGGCGGTGCTGAAAGCCGATGCCGATGCCGACCACGCGTCCATTAAAGTGGAACCGTTGGGAACGGGCAAGGTGGCTTTGGACATGATTTCGCTTTTCCCGCAACAGACGTTTAAGGGGCGCAAGAACGGCCTGCGGGCTGATTTGGCTCAGACTTTGGCCGATTTGAAACCGAAGTTCATGCGCTTCCCCGGCGGTTGTGTGGCTCATGGCGACGGTTTGCACAACATTTATAATTGGAAGGAGACGATCGGTCCGTTGGAAGCCCGCAAACCCCAACGCAACTTGTGGGGCTACCATCAGACGAAAGGCTTGGGGTACTATGAGTACTTCCAGTTCTGCGAGGACATGGGGTGCGAACCGCTTCCGGTGCTGGCGGCCGGTGTGAGTTGCCAGAATTCGAGCGACTGCGGACACGGACAACAGGGAGGTATCCCGATGGACAAAATGCCGGAATACGTACAGGATGTGTTGGATCTGATTGAGTGGGCTAACGGAGACGCCAAGACTACGAAATGGGGTAAACTCCGTGCTGAGCAAGGACACCCGGCACCGTTTAATCTGAAGTATATCGGTATCGGCAACGAAGACTTGATTTCCAAAACGTTTGAAGAACGCTATCTGATGATTGTCAAGGCTGTGAAAGAGAAGTATCCTGACATCGTCGTTTGCGGTACGTCGGGACCGTGGTCGGAAGGTAGTGATTACGAGACCGGTTGGCGTTTGGCTAAAGACCATAAGATAGACATGATCGACGAGCATTATTATCAGACGCCCGGTTGGTTCATTTATCATCAGGACTATTATGACCAATACGACCGTAACGGTTCCAAAGTGTATTTGGGCGAATACGCGGCTCATACTCCCGGCCGTCCCAACAACATAGAGACGGCCTTGTGCGAAGCCCTGCACATTTGCGGCATGGAGCGCAACGGTGATGTGGTGGCCATGAGCTCGTATGCTCCTTTGTTGGCCAAAGAACACCATACGCAATGGAATCCTGACATGATTTATTTCAATAACAAGGAAGTGAAGCCCACGGTAGGTTACTACGTGCAGAAGCTTTGCGGCAACTATTGCGGCGACGAGTATATCGAAAGCACGCTTTCTGTGAACGAAGGCCGCAAGGGGGTACGCGAGCGTCTGGCGGTCAGCACGGTACGTAATTCCAAGACCGGAAAAGTGTACATCAAAATGGTGAACCTCCTGAACCATCCCGTAAAAGGGAAGCTGGACTTGTCGAGCCTGAAAGACCGTTTCGGCGAGGCGCAGAGTCTGGATGCCCGCCTGCATGTGTTGACCGGCAACTGGGACGACCGCAATGCCCGTCCGAAGGAGAGCGACATCAAGGTGAAACCTGAATTCGACTATGAGCTTCCGGCTTATTCGTTCAGCCTGATTGAGATTTAAAGGCTTGTCCGTTAGCATAAAAGAACCTTGCCAAGAGCTGATTTTGCTTTTTGCAAGGTTTTTTTGTATTCTTAAACAGGGAGAATCCGCTCTTCGTTCGTATATATATAATAAGGAAAGATTATAAATCGAATCAAACAGAAAGTGTACAATGATGAAAGAAAGTTTATCAAGAGGTATGTTGCGGGTGGCGATGTGCGGTTGCCTCCTTTGCGGAGGAATCCCGCTTGCGGCGCAAACGCAGGAATACCTGTCTGAAGTATGGTCGCCCGATTTGGGCAATGGCATGTACAAGAATCCGGTGATTCATGCGGATTATTCCGACCCCGATGTCTGTGCCGTGGGGAATGATTTTTATCTGACGGCTTCCAGTTTCTCCTGTGTGCCCGGCCTGCCCATCCTCCACTCCAAGGATTTGGTGAATTGGAAAGTGGTGAACTATGCTTTGAAGGAGCTGGTTCCGACGGACTTTTACGCTACCGCGCAGCATGGCAAGGGCGTATGGGCACCGAGTATCCGTTACCATAACGGGGAGTACTATATCTATTGGGGCGACCCGGACTTCGGCGTGTATATGGTCAAGGCGGAAGACCCCGCCGGCGAATGGTCGGAGCCGGTGTTGGTCAAAGCGGCCAAAGGCATTATCGACCCCTGTCCGTTATGGGACGATGACGGAAAGTGTTATCTGGCTTACGCGTGGGCCGGAAGCCGTGCACAAATCAATTCCGTGTTGTGTGTGGCCGAAATGAACGCGGAGGGCACGAAAGTAGTCGGCCCTTCCCGCATCGTGTATGACGGAAATGATGATGTGAACCACACGGCCGAGGGACCTAAGTTTTATAAACGCAACGGTTACTATTACCTGATGTTTCCGGCCGGTGGCGTGCAAATGGGATGGCAGATGGCCGCCCGCAGCCGCAACGTGTACGGGCCGTACGAGGCGCGTCGTGTCATGGAGCAGGGGGATACTCCGGTCAACGGACCCCATCAGGGCGGTTGGGTGCAGACCGCATCCGGAGAAGACTGGTTCGTGCACTTTCAGGATAAAGGATGCTACGGCCGTGTGATTTGGCTCGAACCCATGACGTGGAAAGACGACTGGCCGGTGGTGGGCGAGGATAAGGACGGTGACGGTTGCGGCAATCCCGTACTGACCTACCGCAAGCCGTCCGTGCCGTCTTCCGTCCGGGTGAATCCGGCCGAAAGCGACGAATTCGACACTACGGAGCTTGGATTGCAATGGCAATGGCATTCCAATTATCAGGATTTATACGGATTTACCACTCCGTACGGTTTTATCCGTTTATATTCTTGGCCGTTATCCGAAAAGTATATAAATTTGTGGGAAGCATCCAATATGTTGCTCCAAAAGTTCCCCGCCGAGACTTTTACGGCTACGACAAAAGTCACGATGGTGAGCAAGGAAGACGGTCAGGAAGGCGGCCTGATAGTCATGGGATGGGATTATGCGGCACTGACCGTGCGTCGGGAGGGCGACCGTTTCATCCTCATTCAGCGGGTTTGTAAGGATGCAGAGCAAGGCGGGAAGGAATCTGTGGAAAAATTGGCGGGTTTCGAGCCGTCCGAACGTCAAACTATCATTTATTCACCCACGGTCAGCCGTTCGGTCTATTTGCGGGTACAAGTGGCCGAAGAAGGGATGTGCCGTTTTGCATACAGTCTCGACGGTCAGACGTTTACTCCCTGTGGCAAGCCGTTCAAAGCCCGTCAGGGCAAGTGGATAGGCGCAAAGGTGGGCTTCGTATGCGTGGAGCCGCATGCCGAACCTGCGGTCAACCGGGGATGGATGGATGTAGACTGGTTCCGGGTTACTCCGTAAACGGGAAAAACACTCATTTTAAAATATAAAAACAACATGAAAAAACAAACATCTATGCTTGCGGTCCTTCCCGTTCTGTTCGGGTTCTTTGTGATGGGCTTTTGTGACATTGTCGGTATTTCGTCGGATTATGCGCGCGAAGCGTTCGGTTGGAGCCATACCATGGCCGGTTTCGTGCCTTCGATGGTTTTCATCTGGTTTCTGTTTTTCAGCATACCGGTGGGCATCAAGATGAACGCCTGGGGGCGCAAGAACACCGTCATGCTCAGTATGGCGGTCACGCTTGTGGGTATGCTCATCCCGTTGTTGAAGACCGATTGGGCCTGTCTTGTGGGGTATGCCCTGTTGGGAATCGGCAACACCATTCTGCAAGTGTCGCTCAATCCTTTGTTGAACAATGTGGTGACCGACCAGAAACTGTTGACCAGCAGTCTGACCGCCGGGCAGGTTGTCAAGGCTGTTTCTTCGTTCTGCGGCCCGTTCATCATGCTTTTTGCCGTGAACGTGCTGGGCGGCGGCGACAAGGACAACTGGTATCTGGCTTTCCCCGTGCTCGGTGCCATTACGTTAGTGTCAGCCCTTTGGCTGTACTTCACGCCCATACCCCATGAGAAAAGGGAAGACAGCGGCGTGACGATGGGGAAGGTGTGGGGCTTGCTGTCCGACCGTACCATCCTGTTGCTCTTCCTGGGTATCTTCTTCGTGGTGGGTATCGACGTGGCCACGAACTTCATCAGTTCGAAAGTCATGATAGCCCGTTTCGGTTGGGATACATCGGATGCCGGTGTGGCTCCTCAGGTGTACTTCATTTGTCGTACGGTGGGAGCGTTCCTTGGTGTGTTCTTCATGACCAAGATATCCGAGATGAAGTATTTCCGTATCAATATCCTGGCCGCTATTGCCGCCATTTTGGTGTTGGCTTTCTATGAAGATGCCACGGTGGATCTGATTTGTGTGGGCGGCATCGGATTCTTCTGCTCCTGTATTTTCTCCATCATCTACTCCATGGCCGTACAGCGCATGCCGGAGAAAGCCAATCTGATTTCCGGTCTGATGATTACGGCGGTGGCCGGTGGCGGTGCGGTGACCCCGTTGATTGGTGCGGCTACGGACGCGGCCGGTATCACAGCCGGTGTGTGCGTGCTGCTGATTTGTGCTTTCTATCTCACTTTCTGCGCATACGGCGTGAAGAGTACACGATAGGGATTTTTAGAATGATAACAATGAAACGGATAAACTATAAAATAGGATTTGTATTGCTGTTGGGATTGTGCTGCCGTCCGGTGGCGGCCCAGCAGCGGGTCGATGTAGAGAAAGACTTGCAATACTGTCATCGTCAGGTGGCACGTGCACTGGCAGGTTTGAAGAAAGACGGCGGATGGGATTATACCCGGATGCCGCGTAACATTCTTGCGGAAGACTTGAAGGAAGGCCGGACGGAATGGAATTGCCGTCCGGCTACACCCGAAGAGTGGTGCGGCGGTTTTTGGCCGGGCGTGTTGTGGTACGACTATGAATATGGGGGCGAGGCTTACATCGGACGTCAGGCTCGGAACTACACGGCCTCACTGGCTTACTTGGCCGACCGTGACCCGTACGACCATGATTTGGGCTTTCTGGTGCATTGCAGTTTCGGCAACGGGATGCGCATCGCGCCTTGTGCGTCCTATCGGGATGTCATTGTCGGCACGGCCAACCAACTGGCCAAACTTTTCAATCCCCGGATAGGTACCATTCTGAGTTGGCCGCGTGAGGTCGAAAAACAAGGATGGCCGCACAATACCATCATGGACAATATGATTAACCTGGAGATGCTTTTCTGGGCTTCCCGTAACGGTGGCGGACAAAACTTGTACGACATCGCTGTGCGTCATGCCGAGACGACGATGAACAACCATTTCCGCAAGGACGGCTCTTGCTATCATGTGGCGGTCTACGACACGGTGAGCGGTAAGTTGATAAAGGGTGTCACACACCAGGGGTATTCGGACCGGTCGATGTGGGCGAGGGGACAGTCTTGGGCCATTTACGGTTACACGATGGTGTATCGTGAGACCCGTGACCCTCGCTTTCTGGCTTTTGCGCAAAAGGTGACGGATGTGTACCTCAAACGTTTGCCCGAACGCTCGGACGACTGGGTACCGCTGTGGGACTTCGACGACCCGTCGCCGTCGGCACCCAAGGATGCTTCGGCTGCCTGTGTGGTGGCTTCCGCTTTGTTGGAGTTGAGCGGTTATGTGGATGTTGAGAAGGGACGGCAATATCGTGAGGCGGCAGAAAATATGTTGTCATCCCTGAGCCGGAACTACCGGAGCGGAGAACGTTGCGTGTCTTTCCTGCTTCACAGTACGGGACACCATCCGGCCGGGAGCGAGATAGACGCTTCCATCATCTATGCCGATTACTATTATTATGAGGCCTTGTTGCGCTTGCGCAGGTTGCAGCAAGGACGTCCGGTGTTAGGCATCGGATGATGACTTGAAACTTTCGGGTTTCTCTTTCACTGCCATGTTGCGGTCGGGGGAGAGACCCGAAATATTTGTGTACATTAGAATTCAATAACTTTAAATTTAATTCCATACGAAATGATGAGACCTATTTGGATGCCTTATGTTGTCGTGGGTTTATTGTTTGCCTGTGGTACAAAAGACAATGTCAACTTTTCTCTTGCTCCTGATTCTAAAGTTGAGATAAGCATACGGGATTTGTCGGTGGATACTTTGTATCTGGATTCTGTTCCTTCTTCTTATATGCTGTTTTCCGGTGTGCACGAAGATTACCTGTATGTGCTCGACCGTCATCTTTGTCAGTTGTATCGCTTTGAAACATCAGGGGAGTTACGTGATAAGAAATTAGGTATCGGCCATGCCAAAAACGAGACCGATATTATTCGGCCTGATTTGCATGCTTTTCTCAGCGACGGTTCTTTATTTATGAACAATGCCAATGGCGACTATTACACTTACGACGCTGATTTTATCTACAAGGATCGTTTTCGTATCCATTATAACCGCCGGTCGGACTTTACGAAGTCTTGGGAGGAATTATATCCTTCTCCTTATTCGTATATAGATACGGACGGCGAGTGTTGTCGTGCTTACGGACATAGGGTGTTTTATTCCGTGTGCTTGTCCCTTCGGAATGGTAACGATTATTTCGGCCAGACGGAAAACTACTTGAGGCAGGCAGCCAATATTGTCGAAGTTGATTTGGACAAACGGGGATTCGGTCGTTTGTTGGCGGTAGGGTACCCGGACAGTTACCGTGAGCGACCTTTGTCCAAAGCTCTTTTTAATAAGGTTCGTTTTGATGTGGCGGACAATGGCGACTTTTTTGTAACGTATCAGGCGGATTCTTTGATTTACTGTTATGATGAGACTTATCGTCCGGTGGCTTGTTTTGGGGTAGAAGGTACGGGGATGGATAAGGAATATCGTGATTTTGCCACGAAGAAAGAGACCTACGAGAATGCCCGTGAAGAAATATCTTCCAGAGGGTTTTATAACTGGTTGGAGTGGGTGGACGAAACCGGTGTGCTTTTCCGGTCTTACCAAAAAGGTGATGGAGCGGATTTAGACGGCCTGCAGATTTACCGCAACGGCGTGTTGGTGGGCGATGTGGATGTCCCCAAAGGGTTGAGGGTTGCCGGTTACGTGGCTCCCTATTATTATTCCTACGTGATGCCGGACGAAGAAAGGGAAGTTTTGTACGTATATCGTTTCAAGTTTTGAAGTTTCGGTGGCATTGGACATTATATATAGAGTTAAAATAAAATAATAAATAATGGTGCGAAATGAAGACAATGGTTTGGATGGCCGTGGCAGGTGTGGTATGGACTTGTTGGGGCTGCAAAGACGAAAATGGTGTAAAGAAAGGAAAAGACGAACCGTGGGTTGTGGAAATTAAATCTTTCGAGAGAGATGAGTTGAAAGTGTCGGATATTTTGGCACGTATAGACACAGTAGAGTTGTATACGGATGGGAAGGCCATGGCTTCGATAGGAGATTTGTGTTTTCTGGATTCCATGGTCTATATATTGGACGTTTCGAAAGCCGTGTCGGCCTTCAACCTGCGTACAGGGAGATTATGCAAGCAGATACGGACGGTGGGACGGGGGCATAATGAGTATATTATGCCAAACGCTATTGCTTCAGGAGGCGGCCGGGTGCACTTGATGGATTTTTCCGGAAGATGTATCCTCTCTTATGATGCAGACCTGAATTTGTTGCACCGTACGCCTGTAGATTTTATGATGCATGACATTATTCCTGTAGATGACGGATTCTTGCTTAGTAACAGCTCTCCCGGAGACCGTGAAGAATTGATTATCCATACGGATACATCGGGCAAGGTATTGGGTAGGTTCCTTTCTGCTGATTTAAGTCAGGCAATTTGGCCGGTGGGCAAACCTTTTATCCGTAATCCGAAGGGGGACGTTTTCCTGAAAGCACCCTTTTCCAACGATATTTATGTTTGGCGTGATACGGTTCCGGTATTGGCTTATCGTGCGGACTATGGTAGCCTGACTCCCGAACAAGGTCGGGAGGCGGAAGACTTCCTGAGCGCGGGAAAGGTCGGGACGTTTCATGATTTTTTGACCTCCGACCGTTGGTTGGGTATTTTTGAATATGCGGATGAGGTCTATTGTCACATGGAAAACCTGTCCGACGGACAATCCCACCTTCAAGGAAAGCTTGTGCGAGATGTCCCCGGTTTTTATCCCCAGTGGCAGTATGGTGAAGCGTTGGTTGGGGCTGTTCACGGTGATGATTACGGCAGCGAGGCCAAACTTCAAGAAACAAGATTGGGGGCGGTTCTCTTTTTTTATTATTTGAAATAAAAATAGGGATACAAACTTTTTTTCTTACTTTTTTTTGCATTTTTATTTGAACTTCGAATCGAATCTCGTATATTTGCGGATGTAAGTAAGGAAACTCTTACATTTATACTTTCCCGATGGGGGCGATGTGAAAGATGGAGTAGCACCGTCCCCACATTTTGATATAGTGGAAAACAACTTGTTATTCGTCTAATTATGATAATATCATGAAAAAAGTTCTTTTGTATGTATCGTTTGTTACAGCATTAGTGTCGTGTAATAATGATAAGACTGCGCCACGATGGGAAGAGAAACATAATACTCGTGAGTTTGGTGCTGTCATTTCAATGGAAACCTATCCGGTTGTGGTAGATGAATTTATGAATATAAAAGAGTGGTGTATCGTGGATACAATGCTCATTTGTAAGAATGGTGGTGGCGAACCATTTTATTATGTGTTCAACACAAATGATTTCCGGATTACCGGAAAATTCGGCCGTAAAGGAAACGGAGAGAATGAATGGATTTCTCCTCACTTGATACCAATAACGGATACTGCTTATACCGTCATTGATAATTTTCGGTGGGGAATCTATGACGTGACGAAGGTCGACAGTTCGTATGTGATTCAAAAGAAAAAGAATATGGGCGTGCAGATGCCTTTAAATTCCCCTAAGTTTGTCTCATATTCAACTTTTGGAAATATTTCATATAGTCCGCGAGAAGTTGTATGGGAGATTACGGATATAGAGAATCTGTCATGTTCGGATTCGATTGTTTTTTTTGACGAAAGTAAAGGTGGTAATTCCACGCTTTATAATTTTTCGTATGATGTGGCGTTTGGGTATGCCGTATTTGCTTACCTTTATCAGGATGGTTTTATGATAGCCTCATTGTCCGACGGGCGGCATGTGATACCAGAGTTGGCCGTAAAGGGTGACGGAGAAGAAAGGATGAAAGACGGAGGGTATTATACGGATGTGGTATGCGGAAAGAAATGCTTTTACCTTTTGTCGCAGGGAGACGTGGAGACATCTGGATTGTCAGGAACATCTTCCATAGAGGTTTATGACTATGAGGGGAATCCTATGAAGAAAATAAACTTAGATATCATAGCGTCTCATATGGTTTACGATAAAATAAACAAAAGGGTTATTTTCAGTCCTTCAATGGATAATGATTTACATGTATTGGATTATGAGTTTGAATAGATAAATTATTCTTACCACAAACCGGAAAACCATTGTGTTATGATTGGTTTTCCGGTTTGTGATGATTCGTTTCGGGTATATATGCGACGGTGTGAACCGGAATGACACCCTACAAGAAACCTACAATTTCACGATGTCTTCTTTGGAGAGTCCGGTGGCGCGAGAAATATCTTCTATGGACAGCCCCATGGCTTTCAGGTTCTGTGCCGTGGATAATATGCCTTCTGCGCGTCCTTCCGCTAATCCCTCTGCGCGTCCTTCCGCTAATCCTTCCGCTAATCCTTCTGCTCGTCCTTCTGCTCGTCCTTCTGCTCGTCCTTCGGCCAGCCCTTTCGACCGTCCTTCCGTCAATCCTTCCAGTTTGGCTGTGCTCAACACGTCATTTTGTATCATGATGGCATTGAGATGCTCGTCGTAGGCGTATCGTTCGGCGGGAGCCATGTTGTAATATTTCAGCTTCTCCCTCGCCTCGCTTAATCCCGGCACTTTGGTGTCGGGTTCGATTTCCCCGGTCTTTAGGTAGTTAACCCATTCTTCCAGTGGCGTCTTTGCTACCTTGTCGAACTCGTTCACGCGTATGATGTAATATTCCGGGAAAATCTCTCTTGGGTACTTGGGCAGGATGGCATCCTCCTGCTTGGTCGAGATTTGCAGTTCGTCGGAAGTGTGCACGCCTATAAAACGGTTCTGTCCGTGGTAGAGGTAATCGTTCCCCTTGCCCAAATCGAAATAGACGATGCTGATGGAGTACACTTTCTTGATGTTTCCATAGCTCTCGCCTAATGAAATGTGTTCGGTGATGGTCTTGGCCACGCCGTACAGTATGCGTTCCAGATAATAAACCTCCCGCGTGTTCTGCACCTCCACGAGTATGATTTCGCCTTTGCTGTTCTTGGCCTTGATGTCCACGCGGTTGAACTTGTCGGTCTCGGCCAACTGGTTCCCCTCACTTTCCAATATTTCCACGATTTGCGTCTTGTCCTCGAAGAGCACTGTGAGCAACCCTTCCAGCACGGCGAAGTTGGCCTTGTCGCGTAGCAGCCGCTTGATGGCCCAGTCGAATCGTATGTATCTGTCCTTGAGCTTGTCCATAAGATATTTATTTTAGGGTTTATGCAAATACAAAGAAAAGGAATTATTGCAAGAAATCAAAATGAAAGAGTATAAAATATTTTTTGATACTTTGGGAATGTTCCGTTGGCTCTTGAAGAGGGCGGGCAAGAGAGAAGTGGGCCTTTAGTTCTCCTTTTTCGTCTCTTATTTTTGCCGCAAATCGGAAAATCGTTGTGCTGTGATTGATTTTCCGGTTTGCGGTAATTGTTTTCGGCTTCTTTGTTTGTCTTTCTATGCCTCTTCCCTCCATACAAGGATATATGTGGAAAAATCCATTCGCATCCTTCAAACTTGTTGTTTTACAGATTGTTAAGGTGAACTTTCTTCATCTATAGGGTTCACCGGGTATTCACCGGAGAGGGTTATGAAGATGTCGGTCGGGGATGATTGCCGCTGAAAGAAGGCTGAAGGATGGATTAGTACATCCTTCACCGGAATCTATTGTGTTCCAAGAGATTGTAAACTATCCTGAAAGATGAAACATGTTTTTTGAAAACTTGCTGTGGAGAACAATCTTTGTGAATTTATAACGCTCTGAATGATGACTTTGTAATGTATGTAAAAGAAACTATGTGAAATTTAGCACCATTATAGTTTCTGTCTTTTATTTTTTGAAAAAAGCCGTATTTACTGATAAGTTCCTTATTCTGTGGCAGGAAGGCCTGCCAATATTCGCTCGGCAATATTTTTCAGATGCTTGGTGACCTAATCATAATCCGTTATATTCGTTTTAGAACAAGCTGAAAGTCATTATTTATTCTTTTGATATCGAAAGGAGTATTGCATAAAGCCTTTTTCATATTATGTTTGAGGGTATTTACGCGTTTTCGTGAGGAATCTGAACCATCGTAGTAGTTTTCTCCCAAGATGGAGTTTAGTTCCTCCACGTGTAAAGTGTGTGTATCCTTTTCTATCAGCTTCTCCAGTACAAGGATTACTTGCGTTCGGCTTTTTATCAATATGGTATCATTGTATGTGATAGTATGGTCGTTGATTTGTATTTTCAGTAATTCCTTTTCCAAATTATCCTCTTCCATTTGTATTGGGATTGATGATACTTGTCCTTTTGCTGTTCTTATTGTTCTATGCCACTTCTTTAGTAGAAAGATGGTAGTGATGCAACAAATTAAGATGATGAGTATTCCTTCAATATATGCGAACGGCAATACTTCTTGCAAAATGCTGTTAGGGATGGTTTTATTCATATAACTAAGTTCCAGGCCTGTATGCCATGATGGGATTTTGTTTATGTTCCATATAATAATTATAATAGCGATAATGGCTGATATAATGGCAGAAGTCAATATTTTGTTTTCTTTCTTCATATTTCGTATGAACAATGTCCTTTTTGCAAAATTAAATAAATTCTTTTGTTTCTACAACTAATACAAAGGGATAAAATATACTTAAATTTGGTGGTATTTGTCTTTTTCTATGTCCTTTGAAGGTTAAACACAATTGTACGTAGGTTGCACGGAATGTAACGTACGTTTCACCATAATAAAACTTAATGTGGGATGGAATGTTCGTTATCAAACTTTTTTTGATGATTATTCTACTGAAAATCAAATCTGTTTATAGTGTGTTTATTTTCCGTTTATAAATGTTTATTGCAAAAATTTGTTTTTTATTTAGCTATATTGTTACTTTGTATTGTTTCCCAATCAAGTAAGTGGAAAAATAATATGAAAGGCAGCATAAGGTTTCTTGTTCTATTTAGAGAAGATAAATTAGTAGAGAGATAATGTAAAATACCAAGAATATAAATATAAAATATTTTAATGAACTGTATGAAGGAGTATTTATTAAGTGTCGTAGGAGTATTAAGCATTTTAAGTGTGGGGTGTGTTCCAGACGAGGAAATGAAGGTACGTAATTTGGTATTGAGGGAAAATCCGGGATTACGGCATGTATTGCAGCTTTATGAAGGAGATTCTTTAAAATACAAGGCTGCTCTGTTTTTGATAGACAATTTACCTTATCACCAAGGTGTGGACAGCGGTGACTTGAGACCGATGTATAAATCCTACGAATTGTTCAGTACCGGTAAATTTTCTTATCAGGAGGCTTTGGATTCTGCAGCACGACAATATGGCTTTTCCGGTGTGGGAAAGATTGCCATGAAAAAAGATGTATATATCGACCCCGCCTATCTTGTGGGAAACATAGAGTGGGCGTTTAAAGTGTGGCGTGAACAGCCGTGGGGAAAAAATGTTTCATTTGAGCAGTTTTGTGAATACGTTTTGCCTTATCGTGTGGGTAATGAGAAACTTGAGCCTTGGCGCGAAAGATTGTATTACCAATTTATGCCTATCATAGAAAAACATAAGAACGATCCGGAAATAGAGAACCCCGTGCATGCCGCATTTGTCGTGCGCGACAGTTTGCTCAGGACACCACATTACTTTACCGGTGAAATGGGGACAAGCGTGCGTGTCGGGCCTCGGATTGCGGATTGGCGGAGTGGAAGTTGTCTGGATTTATGCGATGCATTGGTTTACATTTACAGGGCATTGGGTATTCCGTGCGGCATTGAAGAGCTTCCTTTGAGGGGAAACAACAACGTTCCTCATTATTGGATTTTTGTGGATGACCCTGAAGGGCAGACTTGGTTTTCTTCGATGTTTTACCGTCGTCCCCGTTTCCTGAAAGCGGAAGATTATGTGGATGTATATGGAAAGGTTTTCCGTCAGAAGTTCGGGCTTAATCGTCGGATAATAGAGGAAATGGATGTTGGGCCTAAAGATGTCCACCCGGTCTTCCGCTATCCTTGTTTCGAGGACGTGACCCGCATATATGGCAGAGAGCAAGCATATAAACTGTCTGTTGGGAAAGACCGTTTTATTCAGGAACCGAAGGAAGGCGAACCAGTTTATCTCTGCATGTCCGAAAGGTATTCATGGAAACCGGTCGGGTGGGATATTTATGACGGTATGGCGGCTGTTTTTGAAGATTGCCATGGCGGTACGGTATATTGCTTAGCCCTTTATGACCAAGAGAGTGGGGAACTGGAAATGATTTCCAATCCTTTTAGTGTAGATGTTGAAACTGGAAAAATGGCTTATTATGAGCCTGGACCGGAGACTGAGGATGTCGTATTGTTGAGTAAATTCGGAATGTTTGCGGAATTCTTTTTGGGACGTATGGTGGACGGTGTATTCGAGGGTAGCAATATACCTGGATTTGAGCATCCGGACACATTATTCCATATTCACGACGTACCGGATCGCTTATGTACTGTGGTTCGCGCCGATTCGTCAAAGGCTTACCGCTATGTGCGTTATCTTGGGCCACGGGGTGGATTCTGCAATGTGTCCGAGGTGGGTTTCTATTCCTCATGGACAGACGACATGCCCTTGAAAGGAGAAATTTTGGGGCCTGAGGATGGAGCACGTGGCAGCCATTCCTATTTCAATGTGTTCGATGGGCATACGGACACCTCATACGACTATCCCTTAGATTATGGCGGTTGGGCAGGGTTGGACTTGGGAGAGCAAAAGCATGTGGGCAAGATTGTCTACACACCCCGCAATCGGGACAACTTTGTTCGGGAAGGTGACGTTTATGAACTGTTCGTGTGCCGTGGGGGGAAATGGGAGTCAGCAGGTCGGCAAGTTGCCCATTCGGATTCCCTGCTTTTTCAGAATGTGCCGAAACATGCCCTGTTGTTATTACGCGACCATAGTCGGGGGGTAGCGGAGCGTCTGTTTGAATACAAAGAAGGAAAGCAGCGTTTTTGGTAATATTAAAATACTCATGTTATGGTAAGAATAAATAAGCAGGTTTTAAAGTCGGTGTCCGTTCCGGTGCTATGGGGCGGATTATGGTTGTGTGAGGCCTTGGGATTTGTTTTCATGCTGAAGGAATGGCGTGATTATCCGTTGTGGTGCGATTTAATGCTTACGGAAACCTTCCGGATGGATGCCTTTTACGTCAAGCTCCTGTATGCTTTTTGTATCTCCATGTCTTGCCTTTTGGTGTTGACCGCTCTGGTTTTCTACGTTTCCCTGTCCCGCTGTTTGAAATTTCTCAAGTCGGAAGAAAAAGTTCGTTCCGAAGAGAGTATGAGCGAGGTGTTGCCCTCTGTTCATTATGCGTTACATGTTGATACGTTCGGTGGGATTGTGTCGTACGAAGGGAATACGGTTAGGGTGGCACCTCGTGTGGCTCTGTTTTTGAATGTTTTGGTAAAGAAGGAAAACCATACCTTGACGTTGGAAGAGTTCAATGAAATATTCAATTCTATTCCTTATGAAAAACTGGGATGTAGCAAATCTAAAATAAGGAATATGAAGTATTATGCCCGTCAGGCATTGAAATCGATGCCTTTTGATGTGGTAAGTGATTCTTCCGGTAGTTTTTGTCTCGTGTATATTGACAATAAAGAAAGTCGTTTTATCAACCTTTAAGGTATTCCTTTGATTTTGAATGGGATTTTATAACTGGGTTGCCGGTCGGTGCACCCTAAGGCTATAATGTGTACATGGGAGTGGATGAAAGTGATTTGTTGTTGGCTAATGCGGAGGTTTTGGCACGCAATGAAATTGGTAAGCGTTATCGTGGCCATGGTGAATTTATGGCTTCCATTTATATGAAGCAACATCGAACAGATGAAAAGGGGGCATATGTTTATATCCCGGAACGCGTTGCCAGAGCTATTTGGCATTCTTTTGGGGTATGTTGAGATAAACAAGCCTGTTTATTCTTGTAAACGCCTTGTAAACGTATCTTGTAATATATTGGAAATGAGCGTAAATGGCCGTTTACAATTTTGTAAACGAAAAAGGACGCTTGTAAACGCTTGTTTTTGAAAATTTTGTGATTACTTTACCTGCGAATCCCACGCAGGTGATCGGCAAGAAGAGCGTGAAGCCGCGAAACCTGCAAGGGGTATAATTATTAAAAATTAAATGTTATGAAGAAAAAGTTCTTCGCGCCCTTAATAGGCGCAGTGGTGTTTGGCTTGTCAGCCTACGCCGGGTATCGCACATATGATGCGTACCATGGAGTGAGTGAAAGTGATTTGTTGTTGGCGAATGCGGAAGCATTGGCTAATAGTAATGAGTCTACTCCTGCTTATAAGCGGGAAGAAGGCGACTGTGTTATTGATGTTGGGGCAAAAGGTAAAATAAAGTTGTTTGGAGGAACAATTCTTGAAGCCGATGCAACGGGAAAGATTTCTTTTACAGGTAAGGTTGTTTGTAGGGGGAAAGGAGATCTTTCTTGTAAGCCAGTTGAGTGTATTGATTTGTATGAAGTCATATTAAATTAAAAAAATAAAGGGGGGCTCCCCCCTATTTTACATAAAAGATAAAGAGATGGGAAGGACGATTTTATTAAAAATGCTATTGTTTTTTGGGATAGTATTTGCTTTTTGTACTTGTGGGAAAAGGCCTGTGGCAGATTTGCCAACCTTTCATGTGGACGTAAAACAGCGCGACAGTGCAAGTTGTTTCTTTTCCGGTTATAGTTATGTCATGTTGGAAACAAATATGGAATGTCTGTTGACTGATGTTGATAGAATCAAAGTGGATTCAGAGAAAATTGCTGTTTTGGACCGAGAGCGGATTTTGTTTTATGAACATGATACTGGACGTTTTATTGGTAAAATTGACAGATTGGGCAAAGGGCATAATGAATATCTTTCGATAGACGATTTTATAGTCCGCGATTCATTAGTTTATGTTTTGTCTGCTATGCAGTATGCCATATTGGTTTATGATGTGTATGGGCATCCAATAAAAGAAATTGAGTTGGATGCTTTTTATAAGCATTTTGACTTTTGGGATGAACATCGAGTATTTTTGTCTTCTGACTTTGGTAATGACACTTATTATAACTTCGTGTTATTTGATTTGCGAACGGGGACTGTTCTAAGAAGATTCGATGAGTTCTCCCAAAATGAAAGTGTCTTTTTTAATTCCTTTAGTCCGTTTAGTGGGAGAAATAATAAGGATTTTTATGTAATTCATCCTTTTGATTATACGATATATACCTTAACGGATACAGTATTTTTTCCTTATTGTAGATTTGATTTTAATACGGAAGAGACGTTTGATATGGGAAAGTCTTTTGCTGAGTTATCAGATCAGACGAGAAATAAAAGCGTCGTAAAATATTTGGGGAATCTTATTGAAAGTGACAGTGTAATGTATTTGACTTTTGATTTGTTTGATTCACATGGAATAGGTACTTATTTATATAAGAGATGTGGTCAACAAAGTTATTTGATAAGAATTAATGAAGATTTTATTTCAGACTTTCCGTATTTGTCAAGCCCAAAAGGAATATATAGAAACACGTTAATCTCTGTGCTTTCCGCGCCCACTATATTGGATATTGAAGAAACGTATGGTTTGTCCTTTTTTAGTAAGAAAGGTTTAAACAAAGAAGATAATCATGTAATATTCTTCCATAAATTAGAATGATTAATATGAGGAATGCCAGTATTTTGTTGATAGGAGTATTTTTTGCTTTAATGTCATGTTCTGAAAAAGAAAGTTTTAAAAAAGGTATCATTCAATTACAGTCTCATCCAATAACATTGTCTTTAGATAAAATGAGGTGCATGTGGAATGGCAAGGATACATTTTCATTGCATAGCAAAATCAATCCAGATTTTAAGTTAGTTGTTTTTTTGGATACTGTCGCATGTTCATCTTGTGAATTAAAGGCCATGTATATGTGGAATGAAATGTTAGATAAAACAAAGATGTATGACCCTGAATTATCTGTTTATTTTATATTTCTTCCATTGAAAAAAGACTTGGATTCATTTTATTTTACGATGAGAACAATGTCCCCTTCTTTGCCGATATATGTGGATACGGCAGGAATCTTCATCCGAGAGAATCCCCATATTCCGAGAGAAGCCGTATACCATACCTTCCTGTTGGACAAAGATAACCGTGTCGTGTTGGTGGGAAATCCATCAAGAAGTGAGAAGATAAAAGAAATGTTTTGGCAAATCGTGGAAGAAAAGTTAGGCAAACGAGAATAATATGAAACGCATAATCCGTCATATTCCTTCGTTACTGTTAGGTGCGTGCTTCGTGGCCTCCGGTTGGCTGAAAGGCGTGGACCCTTACGGCACGTCATTGAAGTTGTCGGAGTATTTCCGCGTGTGGGGTTGGAGCGGCTTTGTGGCCGACCATCCCTTGGCATGGTCGGTGTGTCTCTGTGCCGGGGAGTTGTGCTTGGGGCTGCTCCTGCTCTCGGGCGTGTTCCGCAAGGCGGTGGCCTGGGGTACGGTGGCTGTGATGTCTGCCTTTACCGCGCTGACGGCTTGGCTGGCTTTCTCGCCTGTGGGGTTGTCGGTGCAGGATTGCGGCTGCTTCGGCGAGGCTTTCACGTTGGGGCACGGGGCTACGCTGCTGAAAAACGTAGTGCTGTGGGCTTTGGCAGTCTGGCATCTGTGGGTAGTGCGGACGGAGTCTTGGCACGGCCTGAAAGGATGGCGCACGACTGCTTGCTGTGCGGTCTTCTCCTTGGCAGTTCCCCTTTACTCGGCGGTTTGGCTTCCCCCGGTGGATTTCCTGCCTTTCGGCCGTGGGGCGGCTTTGTCCGCCGTGCCGGGCTTCGGAGTGTACGACGGACGTTATGAAGAGGTGACGGATTCGTTGATGGAGGTGTCCGGGTCAAAGCCTTTGGTGGCGGTGGTGTCGCGGCGCGAGCTTACGGCGGACGACCTTCGCAAGCTGTCCGGCCTTCGTGCCGAAGCCGGGGCGGGGCGCATCTCCTTCTGCCTGTGGACGCTTCCTGGCCTGAACGGCGGGGCGGGTATGGATGTTTTCTATACGGACGAGGTGACACTGAAGTCGCTGCTGCGTGCCGAGGTTGGTTTCATGGTGGTGGACGGGGGCATCGTGCGTGCCAAGCGCAACCTGTCGGTGTTCCGTCCGGCACGGTTCGGCCGGAGCGTCATGGTGGGGGAGATGACGGAAGAGGACGCAGGCCTGCCGTGGCGTTACGGCGTTTGCGTGTTGGCGGGCCTGGCGGTGATGGTCTGGGTGCGCCGTAAAGAAACGGAGGGCGGACGATGAAGGCGGTATGGGGCGTGGCGTATAAGGTGGCGTGCGGCGTGTGCCTCGTCTGGTTGGCCGTCGTGTTGGGCGTGGCCGTGCACTACGGTTGGCGCGCCTTGGTGGCCGACACGTTCGTCATCCCATCGGACTCGATGTCGCCCACGTTGCTTCCGGGCGACAGGGTCCGGGTGGACAAGACGGTTTTCGGTGCGCGGCTCTACACGTCGCTGGATTTTACGGACGGTCGGATGGAGAGCATCCGCACACGGGGGCGTCGCGGCCTGCGTTACAACGACATCGTGGTGTTCAACTATCCGGTGAATGACAAGGGGCGCATCGGCTTCAAGATGAATTACGTGTACGTGAAGCGCGTGGCGGCCTTGCCGGGTGACACGATATCTTTCGTGCACAGCCGTCCGGTGAACAGCCATTATGAGGGCGTGTTGGGGCTTCCGGAGGCGCAACAGCGGTTGGAGGAAACGCCGGACAGCCTGATACCTTGGTACGCGATGCGCAACATCTTGGTGGAGACGGCTGTATTGGGCTATACCATCAAGGACATCCCGCCGGTGTACGTTCCCCGGCAGGGTGACATCCTGCGGATGGACGACTGGCGCAAGGCGGAAATCTACCGCCGGGCGATAGAATGGGAGACAGGGCGTGCGTTGGCATGGGACGGGGCGCGCGGGCAGTGCCTGTCGGACGGTCGGCCTTTGCCGTACTACCGTTTCCGTAAGAATTATTATTTCGTATGCGGCGACATGGCCTACGGTTCGAAGGATTCCCGTTACTGGGGCTTCGTTCCGGAGGAATACATTGTGGGCGTGGTGGACCGTGTGGTGGAGTCGCACCATCCCTTGACGGGGCGCGAACGGAGGGAACGCCGCGGACTAAACCTGACGAACAATGAATAAGGAACAATATACATATATAATAAGGTATGGCGTGGCGGCGGCAGCGGTGGCGGCGTTGTGCGCTCCTGTCGTATGGCGGACGGAGGCGATGCCTTCCGTGTCGGACGTTTGGGGCTATCGGGCGGTGGCGGCTTTGGCCGTCTTGGCCTTGACGGCCGTATGCTTGGGACAGCGGTTGCCGCGCCTGCATTGGGCGGACGGCGTAGCCTTGTTTTGGTGGGTCTGCGTTTCGCTGAATTATGTGTTTGTGTCGCCCTATCCGGCGGCGGAGGTCTATGGCAAGGCCATGGCCTTGGGAGTGGCTTACGTAGCCTTGCGGTTGGTTATTCCTTTTTGCGGCAGGGCTTTTACCCGGCTTTGGTGGGTCGGACTGTGTGCGGCGGGCGGCTATGAGCTTTGGACGGGTTTCATGCAGTTGGCGGGTCGGGAGGCATCCCGGCATCATTTGTTCGACGTGACGGGTACGTTTTTCAATCCCGGCCCGTATGCCATATTCGTGGCCGTGGTGCTGGCCGTCTCCGTAGCTTGGTGGTACAGGCATGGAGAGGCCTTTGCCGGGCGTGGCCGGTGGAGTCGGATGGGGGCTTGTAGCGTGGCGGCAGTGGCGGTTTTTTGCTTTCCCGTACTGGTCGCCACGTGGAGCCGCGCGGCCTGGGTGGCTGTGGCGGTGGCAGCGGCCTGCCTGCTGTGGAAGGCACATCGACGGATGGTGCTTTGGGGGATGGGCGTGGCGGTGTGTGCAGGCGTGGCGGCTTACTTCCTGAAACAAGGGTCGGCAGACGGACGCCTGCTGATGACGATGGTGGCCGGACGGGCTTGGGCCGGAGAATGGCTTTGCGGGCACGGGCTTGGCGGCTATGCGCAGGCCTACGGTGCAGCGCAGGAGGCTTTCTTCGCCGCGCGTCCCGGTTCGCCGCTGTCGGTGGTGGCCGGTAGTCCGGAGTATGCCTTCAACGGTGTGTTGGGCGTAGGCGTGGAACAGGGCGTGTTGGGGGTCGTTCCGGCCTTGGTGTTGGGCTTGTGGAGCTTGGCGGTGTTGTGCAGGCGTGGTGAGGTCTCGGCCTACGGTTGGTTGGTCTTGTTGGTCTCTTCCCTGTTTTCCTATCCTTTCGCTTTGTGGCCGTTCCTGTCGTTGGCTGTGGCTTGGGTGGCCTTGGCGGTATCGCTCGAGGCCGGAACGGCGGAAGTGCGGTGGTGGAAAAGGACGGCCGTGTGGCCTGTGGTGGCCGCAGGCGGTTGGTGCGTGTGGAACCTGTCGGACGATACGGCCCGGCGCGTGGAGGCATACGAGGAGTTCCGCCGCGTGCGTGGCATTCAGGATGTGGCATTTTTGGAGGATTACCGCAAAAAGTATGAGGATTTGAAAGCTTATCCGGATTTTTTGTTTACCTTTGGTACTGCGTTGCGGGAGGCCGGGCGTTACAACGAAAGCAATGCGATGCTGCGTCAGGGCACAAGGGTAAGTTGTGACCCCGTGTTTTACACACTGATGGGGAACAACTACCGGGATTTGGGTGCTGTGGCGGAGGCTGAATCGGCTTACCGGAAGGCTTTCGGGATGTTGCCGGGGCGCATGTATCCGCTCTATCGGTTGATGAAACTTTATGAAGCGGAAGGACAAATGCGCAAGGCGGAGGAGATGGCCCGGCAAATCATTGCTTTCAGGCCGAAGGTGGATTCTCCGGCGGTGCGGGAGATGAAAAACGAAGCGAAGAAGTTAACAAAAAGATAATAGGTATACCATGAAAAGCGAAATAGGAAAATATTTGCGTGGTGCTTGGTGGTGCTTGTGGGTGGCTGTCGTGCCGGTAGGGGCGCAACAGGTGCGTAAACTGTCGTTGACGGAAGCCATAGAAATAGCCAAACGGGATTCGTATGCGGCGCAGGTGGCCCGCTACAGTTTCTTGGGACAGTACTGGAACTACCGTTCTTATCGGGCGGAACTGCTGCCCTCGTTGAACCTTTCGGGCGGGGTGATGAACTTCGACCGCTCTATCGTGGAGGCCCGCGACCCGGACACGGGGCGTATCTCTTATGTGGACAACAACTCGCTCTCGAACGACCTGACTTTGTCCGTGGACCAGAACATCCCGTTTCTGGGCGGTACGCTGTCGTTGCAGTCGTCACTCTCGCGGCTGGACCAGTTCAACTACGATTTGCAGACGTACAACACGGTGCCTCTCATCCTGAATTATACGCAGCCCATCAGGGCTTACAATGCCCTGAAGTGGCGGAAGAAGACGGCGCCGCTGCAGTACGAGAATGCGCAGAGGGCTTATTTGGAAACGATGCAGGACATCACCATCAACGTGACGAACCTGTTCTTTACGGTGCTTTCGGCACAGGAAAATTACCGCCAAAGCGTGGCGGACTACGAGGACCGGAAGCATCTTTTCGAGATTGCCAAGAAGAGGCTGGACTTGGGGACGACCACAAAGAGCGAGGTGTTGCAGATGGAACTTTCGTTGCTGAACGCCAAGATGAGCGTGAACAGCACGAGCCTTACGCTGAGAACCCAGTTGTTCAGCCTGTTTTCTTATTTGCGCATTGTGGACTATGGGGACATAGAACTGTTGCCGCCTTATTACATGCCGGAAATCGAGATGAACGCCGAACAGGTGCTCGACAAGGCATGGACGGGGTCGTCGCATTCGATCGAACAACAGTTGAACCTGTTGGAGTCGCAGCGGGCATTGGCCGAGGCGAAGGCCAACAGGGGCTTGCAGGTGGAGTTTCGCGGAAGGCTCGGACTGAGCCAGTCGGCGAATGAGTTGCCTGCCGCCTACCGCCGCCTGAAGGACTATGAGACGGTGGGGCTTACGATGACCATTCCGATTTACGACTGGGGCATGGGCCGGGGAAAGGTGCGCATGGCCAAGACGGACGTGGAAATCACCAAGACCCAGATAGAGCAGGCCAACATCGAATTTGCGCACGACGTGCGGACGAAGGTGTTGCAGTTCAACAACCAGGCCGAACAGTGCAAGACTTCACTCCGGGCGCAGGATATAGCCGCCGAACGTTACGACATCATGAAGAAGCGGTTCGAGAACGGGTCGGTGACGGTGACGGAACTGAACACGGCACAAGAGGAGTTTGAAAGCGCGCAGCACCAGTACATCAGCCAACTGCAACAGTTCTGGACGGACTATTACGGCATACAGAAACTGACGCTGTACGATTTTATCCGCAAGGAGAACATCGGGGTGAACTTTAATGATTTGGTAAATTAACGACAGACAGATATGAAACGGATTACGGGAATAAGCCTCGTGGTGTGGGCCGTCTGGGGAGCCGTGTGCGGCTGCAAGGACACGGACGGACAAGACGAAGAAAAGGAACAGGCCATGGAGGGCGCGGTGCAGAAACTGAACGAGAATTATGTGGATACGATGATGTTGCACAAGGTGGTGTTCAACAAGCAAATCAAGTGCAACGGCAAGTTGAGGGCGGCGGCCAAAAGCGAACTGGCCATGCCGGCTACCGGACTGTTGCATGCCATTCATGTGAAGAACGGCTCTTTGGTGAAGAAGGGGGCGTTGCTGGCTTCGGTGGACGACCGTGAAGCCCGACGGGAACTGGCCAAGGCCGAACAGGAGATGGAGAAGGCGGAAGTGGAACTGGTGGACAAACTTATCGGACAGGGATATGACGAGACGATGGCCGACGTGCCGGAAGCGATTCTCAAGAGGGCCAAAGTGACTTCGGGCTATACGTCGGCGGAGTATGCCTTGCAGACGGCCCGGCTCAATCTGGAGCGGTGCAACCTCTATGCTCCTTTTGCAGGGCGTGTGGCCGACATGGACTGCAAACTTTATCAACAGCCGAAGGAGAAGTTCTGCACGTTGATAGATGACACTTGGTTCGACGTGGAGTTCAGCATCTTAGAGGCCGAATTGCAGTCGGTGAGCATCGGGCAGAAGGTCGTCGTGTCTCCTTTCGTGGACGAAAACGAGGAGTTCATGGGGAAGGTGACGGAGGTGAATCCGTCCATCGACGAGAAGGGGCAGGTGAAAATCCGGGCAAGAATCAGGAACCGGGGCAATGTGTTGATGGAGGGGATGAACGTGAAGGTCGTCATCGAGAAGGAGGTGCCGGACATGTTTGTCGTACCCAAGGACGCGGTGGTGATGCGTGACGGTTTCCATGTGCTCTTCCGTTTGGAGGAGGGACGCGCCGTGTGGACTTACGTGGATGTGGTGTATTCCAATATCAGCCAGTATGCCGTGACAGGCAATGCGCGGAAGGAGACGAAGATAGAGGACGGCGACGTGGTGATCACATCGGGTAACCTGAATCTGGCCGACGGGACGGAGGTCATCCCTCGCACGAGGAGAGAAAAGAAGATGGACTAAGGAAAGGAGACCGCCATGATTGTACGCAATTTGATTCACCGGCCCATTGCCGTGACGATGTGCCTGATTGCATTGATCGCCATCGGCTGTATCTCTTTCAAGTATATACCGGTGTCGCTGATGCCGGACATCGACATCCCGCAGATTACGGTGCAGGTGTCTTATCCCGGAGCGTCGGTGCACGAGGTGGATGCCGAAGTGGTGGCTCCGTTGCGCAGCCAGTTGATGCAGGTGGCCGGACTGAAGGACATCCACAGCGAATCGAGGATGGACGCGGGTTCCATCTTCATGGAGTTCGAGCCGGGAAGCAATATCGACCTGATATTCATCGAGGTGAACGAGAAGATAGACCGGGCGATGAACCGTATGCCGAAGGAGTTGGAACGTCCCAAGGTGGTCAAGGCCAGTGCCATGGACATCCCGGCCTTTTATCTGGACTTGTCGTTGAAAAACGAGGGGGGCGGGAAAGACGGCAGCTTGCCGAAGGCCGGTATGAAGTTCACCCAACTGGGCGAATTTGCACGGAACATCGTGAGCAAGCGCATCGAGCAGTTGCCGCAGACGGCCATGGTGGATATATCCGGTACGACGGGAGCGGAAATCATTTGCATCCCGGATGAAGCGAAACTTTTGTCGATGGGGCTGGATATGGAAACCTTGTCCAAGGCCATCCAGTCGAACAATATCACGCTCGGGGCGCTTTCCGTCGTAGACGGGTTGTACCGTTACAACATCCATTTCGATTCGCAGTTGCTGAACCGGGAGGACATTGAGAATGTGTATATCAACCACGAAGGCCGTCTGGTGCAGTTGAAAGACTTGTGCCGTGTGGAAGAAAAACTGGCATCGAGGGCAGGACTGGTGCGCCACGACGGGAAGAATGCCGTGACGATGGCCGTCATCAAACAGAACGACGCGCAGATGGAAGATTTGCAGGAGAGCATCGAGGGGCTGGTGGAAGACCTGAGGAAGGAATATCCGGATATCAGTTTCGACCTGACGCGCGACCAGACCCGACTGCTGACGTACTCCATAGACAATCTGGAACAGAACCTGTACGTGGGGGCGGTGTTGGCCTGTCTGGTGCTTTTCCTTTTCATGAAAGACTGGCGGTTGCCGCTGTTGATTATCATCACCATCCCCTTGACGCTGATTGTGACGCTGCTCAGCTTTCATTTGTTAGACATCTCTCTGAACATCATCTCCTTGTCGGGACTGATTCTCGGTGTGGGAATGATTGTGGACAACTCCATCATCGTTATCGACAACGTGATGCAGCGGTGGCGGCAGGGGATGCCGCTTGCGGATGCCCTCGTGAAAGGAACGAACGAGGTGTTCACCCCGATGTTGAGTTCGGTGTTGACCACCTGTTCGGTGTTTGTCCCGTTGATTTTCCTGAGCGGCATCGCCGGTGCCTTGTTTTACGACCAGGCGATGGGCGTCACGATAGCTTTGTTCGCCTCGCTTTTCGTAGCGGTGTTGGTCATTCCGGTGTATTTCATGGTGTTGTACCGGAAAAGAAAAACATGTCCGGAAGGAGAGGTGCTCGACCGTAAGTTCCATTTTAATTTTTATGCTCCCTACGAACGCGGTATCAAATGGGTTTTACGGAATCCGGTGAAGAGCGTGACGGCTTTTTGTCTGGCTATCCCGGCCATCTTCCTTATCTATAAAGGGCTGGAGAAAGAACGTCTTCCTTATATGGAGCATAACGATGCGCTGATGAAAATAGACTGGAACGCGGGTATCTCGGTGGAGGAGAACGATGTCCGTGTGGGGGATGTGTTGAAGCAGGTGGACGGACTGGTGCAGACTTCTACGGCGATGGTCGGTGTGCAGGATTTCGTGCTGTCCCATACCGAAGACCTTACCACGTCCGAAGCCGTGGTCTACTTTCAGGCGGAGGACGGGGAAACCTTGCGGCAGGCGCAGGAGAAGATAAGAAACTACATGGCGGAACACTATCCGCACGGCACGGTGGAGTTCGGCGTGTCCGGCAATATTTTCGATTTGATATTCTCCAATGACGATGCGGACTTGGAGATACGTTTGCAGCGTCAGGGCGGAGGGCGTCCCGATGTGCAGGAAGCCCGGGCTTTTCTGGACACTTTGTCGCGCCGTTTCCCCGAGGTGGAGGTGCAGCCGGTCGTTTCCGAACGCAACATACAATACGTGGCCGACACGGAGCAGATGGCGGTGTACCATGTGTCGTATGCCGCTTTACAGGCTCGGTTGAGGATGTTGGTGAGCCAGAATGAGGTGTATGCCATCAATGAGGGTGCCCGTTCGCTGCCGGTCATTATCGGCGAACACAGTATGGACAGCCGTAAATTGTTGCAGTACACCGTACGTAACGACGAAGGAGTGGACATACCTTTGAGCTACCTGATACGGGAAACGCAGGGCGAGGACTTCAAACGGCTGTATTCCGGAAACGGCGGGGATTACTATCCCGTGAAGATTACGGCGGACGACCGTACGGTGGAGAGTATCGTGGATTTCACGGAACGGTTCGTGAAGGCCGACCCGCGCTATTCGGCATCGTTTACGGGCAATTATTATTCCAGCCGGGAGATGATAGGCGAACTGGTGCTGGTGTTGAGCGTGGCTGTGGCATTGCTGTATTTCATCTTGGCCGCGCAGTTCGAAAGCATCGTGCAACCGTTGGTCATCTTGTCGGAAATCGTAATCGATGTGTTCTGGGTGTTCCTTGTCCTGTGGCTGTTGGGCGAGTCGCTGAACATCATGTCTATGATAGGTATCGTGGTGATGAGCGGTATCATTATCAACGACTCTATCCTGAAAGTGGATACGATGAACCGGTTGAGGCGGGAGGGGATGCCCCTCGTTACGGCTATTTGGCGCGGCGGGCACAGTCGTTTGCGCCCCATTGTCATGACTTCGCTCACGACTATTCTGGCTATTCTTCCTTTCCTGAGCCGGGGCGATATGGGATCTGCCTTGCAATACCCATTGTCGTTGACCCTGATTGTCGGCATGGTGGCCGGCACGTTGGTCAGCCTGTTCTTTATACCGTTGGTGTATTACCTTATATATAGGAGAAGGGAATAAGGCTTATGCAAGAGAAAACTCACATACTGGATCGCGTATCGTCGTTCAGCCTGTTGCTCACGATGATTATACTGATGATTATCGGGGCTGCCCTGATTCCGTTGGTAGACGTGGGTTCGTCCCCCAAGCCGCGCCAGGGCAAGACGCTGACGATAAGCTATGGATGGAGGAACGCCTCGCCCAAGGTGGTGGAGCAGGAGGTGACGTCGAAGATAGAAGGGTTGGTCTCGGCGGTGAAAGGCGTGGCCGAAGTCTCGTCGGAGTCTTATTTCGGTTCGGGACGGGTTACGGTCGTGCTGAAGAAAGAAGCCGATGTGTCCGCTGTGAAGTTCGAGATTTCGTCGCTCTTGAAGCAGGTGCGGAAGAAATTGCCCGAAGAGGTTTCTTATCCAGAACTGACGGGTGGGGAAGTGGTGAATGACGGTGCCCCGCAGAAAGAAAGTCCTGTGAGGCATCTGTTGACCTATCAGGTGAATTCCAACCTGAAAGGCGAACAGATAAAAGAGTATGTGGAGAAAAACGTCGAACCGGTGGTACGGGCATGGGAAGAGGTGAAGAGCGTGGACGTGACCGGCGGGACTTCCAAATATATGGAGATTACGTACGACCCCCTCATCGTGGCGAACTACGGCCTGACGGTGGCTGACGTGGAGGACGGCATCAAAAGTTTTATCGGAAAGTCGGATATCGTGGGCGATGTGATGTACAGGGATGAAGACGGGGAGCAAAGCCGTGTCACCCTTTACCTGAAGACCTCGAGGTTTGCCCGCCAGATAGGTGAGATGCCCCTGAAGACCGTGGACGGGAAAATTATCTATCTGAACGACTTGGCCACCTTCGAATACCGGGACCGGCTGCCGGGCAGTTACTACCGCGTAAACGGGCTGAACACCATCTACATGAACATCGTCGTGGATGCGGATGCCAACGAGATAGAGTTGTCACGCCAGTTGCGTGCGAAAATAGAGGAATTGAAACCCCGTTTGCGCGACGGCATGTATCTGACTTTGACGTATGACGCAGCCAAGGAGAAACAGTCGGAACTGGAAAAGCTGATTACGCGCACGTTGATGTCGTTGGCCATCCTGTTGGTGTTCGTCTGGTTGGTTCGTCGTAACTGGAAGTATCTGTCGATTATCGCCATCACGTTGGCCGCCAACGTCCTGATAGCCGTCATGGCTTACTATGTGTTCGACATGCGCCTGCATACCTTTTCGTTGGCCGGCATCACGGTGTCGTTGGGACTGATTATCGACGCGGCCATCGTGATGGTGGACCATTACAGTTACTACCACAACCGGAAAGCGTTCTTGGCCATACTGGCCGCCTTGCTCACCACAATAGGGTCGTTGGTGGTGGTGTTCTTCATGCCGGAGTATATTCAGCGCGACCTGTACGACTTCTCTTGGATTATCATCATCAACCTGACAGTGGCGCTTGTCGTGGCTCTGTTCTTCGTGCCTGCTTTGGTCAAACAGTTCCATTACAGCAGCCGCATGCCGATAAAACGTTTGGGGCGTTCCAAACGGGTGATGGCCTGGACGCGCTTTTACCGCAAGTACATCGCTTTCACGCAGAAACGCAAGTGGATATACTATGTCCTGTTGGTGTTGGCTTTCGGGATACCGTTCCATGCCCTTCCGGACCGGTGGGACAAGAAGAAAGTGTATTACCAAAGCGAGGAGGAAGAAGAGGCTCCGTGGTATGAAAGGGCGTACAATGCCACGTTTGGCACCCGTTTTTTCCAGACCGAGCTGAAAGGACCGTTGAGCAAGGTGTTCGGAGGAACCATGCGTCTCTTTGCGCAGTCGTTGGACGAGAATACGTATGCCAAGGAGGAAGAGGAGATGAAGCTCCACATCCGTGCCCAAATGCCTTTGGGCGGAAGCGTGCACGAATTGAACGAGAAGGTGCAGATTCTGGAGAACTTCTTGGTCGGGTTCAAGGAAATCAAACGGTTCGAGAGCCGCGTGGAATGGTGGGGGGCCAACCTGACCGTGGAATTCAAGGATGAATACCGCGACACGTCTTTCCCTTATGTCTTGGAGAGCAAGGTCATCGGCAAGGTCATTTCCATCGGTGGGGCGGACTGGAGCACCTACGGCGTGAGCGAGCGGGGTTTCAGCAATTCGCTGAACCTGCAATACCGGTCGAACCGGATCGAGATTGCCGGATACAATTACAATGCCTTGTACCGGTACGCGGAGGACATTTGTGCCCGTTTGAAGCAGAACCACCGTGTGATGGACATCATCATCGAAACGCCGGGGCATGAGCGGCAGGAAGATGAACTGTACATGGTCTATACGCCGCAGAACTTTGCCTTGTACGGACAATCGGCGGCGGCCATGCACGGCACGTTGCGCGAGTTGCTTTCGGGAGTGGACGTGGGGCGTTACGAGGACGAGTTTATCCGGACCGACATCTACCTGCGTTCGTTGCAATCCGACCGTTTCAATGTGTGGGATTTGGAGCATACCCATGTCAAGACCTCCGAAGGGGACGTGTGGCTTCCGCCTTTCATGGACATGAACCTGCGGGAGGCCAAGAACTGCATTCCCAAAAAGAACCAGGAATATGTGTTGCGTGTGGCTTTCAACGTGTTGGGTTCGTACAACTACACGGCCAAATACATAGAGGAAGTGACGGATGAGTTCAACGACCGCTTCCCGGTGGGGTACCGTTGCCTGAACAACACGCCGAACTGGTATCAGGACGAAGGCACGCAGTATTGGCTGATATTAGTCATTGTGTTGATTATCTACTTCATGTGTTCCATACTTTTCGAGTCGTTCCGGTTGCCTTTCGTCATCATCACTTTGATTCCGGTGTCCTTCATCGGCACGTTCCTGACGTTCTACTTTTCCGGAGTGAAGTTCGGGACGGGCGGTTTCGCCTCGTTGGTCCTGCTGAGCGGACTGGTGGTGAATGCCGGTATTTACATCATCAACGAGTACAACAACCAAACGGCGGCCTGCAAGGCACAGGCGTTGCCTCGTGTGAATTTGTACGTTAAGGCTTACAACCACAAGATTATTCCGGTGTTCCTGACCACGCTTTCCACCGTTTTGGGCTTGGTGCCGTTCCTCATAGACGGACAGGAGGAAGCTTTCTGGTTTTCTTTCGCCATTGGCACGTCGGGCGGCCTGCTGTTTTCCATCCTGGCCCTGATATTCGTCATGCCCATCTTCATGCCTTTGAAGAAGGCTGCTTCCGGTTTCGCGCGGCATACGCGGACGGCGTCATGCCGAACATCTCTTTGAAGTAGGAAGAGAAGTAGCGCGGGGTGTTGAAACCTACCATCCATGAAATTTCCTGTACGGAATATTGGCCGCTTTCCAACAATCGGGCAGCGCGTTTCAACCGGATGGAACGCATGAACTCCGTGGGTGTCTGCCCCGCTATGGCTTGCATCTTCCTGTAGAGTGAGGAGCGTTCTAATCCCATGTCGGCACTGAGGGCCTCCACGTTGTATTCGGTGTTGTCCATGTTCTTTTCGATGCATTCCAATGCCTTTTGTATCAGTTTCTCGTCCAGACTGGTAATCGTGATTTCCTTGGGGTTGATGTGCGTGCCTTTCCGGAACGAAGCCAACCGTCGCTCGCGTTGTTCCAGAAGCTGACGGATGCGGCTGTGCAACACGTCGATGTCGAACGGTTTGGCGATAAACGAGTCGGCACCGGCTTCGTATGCCCCACTCCGGCTTTCGGAAGAGTTTTTGGCCGTGAGCAGGATGAACGGGATGTGGCAGCACTGCACGTCGTCCTTGACTGCGCGGCAGAAGGCGTAGCCATCCATGTGCGGCATCATCACGTCGCTGATGATGAGGTCGGGACCGTATTCCCGTGCCATGGCCAGTCCCTCCTGCCCGTCGGCGGCGGTGAGCACGGTGAAGTCCTGTCCGAGAAGATCTTTCATGAACATGCGGAATTGCTCGTTGTCTTCGGCCACTAAGACGGTGACTTTGTTTCCTTCGGGCACGGGGGATTCGGGTGCTTTCTCCGTGTCGGGAAGCGTGCTTCCGATGGCGGCTTGGGAATCGGAGGCGGCGGTTTGCGGCGGTTGGGCAGGCAGCAGCAGCGTGAAGCGAGTGCCTTTTCCCGGTGTGCTTTCCACCGTGATTTCCCCATTGTGCAAGTCCATATAACCTTTGACCAGGTGCAGTCCGATACCGCTGCCGGTATTCACGGGATGGCTTTGTGTGCCTTCGCTTTGGTAGAAACGCACGAAAATGTTTTTCAGGTCTTCCGCCGGAATGCCTATACCAGTGTCGCTGACGGTGATGCGGATGCCGTTAGGACCTTCGCCTGCCGGGGAGCTTTCCTGCCATCCCGCCTGTACGGTGATGAAACCGCCTTCGGGGGTGAACTTCATGGCGTTGGAAAGCAGGTTGTTCAACACGCGTGTCATCTTTTCTGCATCCAGACGGAACAGGTCTTCCTGCCCGAACGCGCACTCGCAGGACAATCCGATGTGCCGTTCGTGGGCGAGTGGGCCGAAATGGTTCACGTTGTCTTCGATGAACGGTTTGATTTGCACGATCGACAGTTTCAGTTGTTCGCCTTTCTGTTCCAGACGGCGGAAGTCGAGCAACTGATTGACGAGCCGGAGCAAGTCGCGGGCGTTACCGAGTATCTTTTCCAGTTCGCTTTTGAGGGTGGAGTCGTCGGCTTTGCGGATGAGCAGTTCGAGCGGGGTGATGATGAGCGCGAGCGGCGTGCGCAGCTCGTGGCTGATGTTGGTGAAGAAGCGGAATTTGAGTTCGTCGAGATGCTGCTCCTTCTGCCGTTTCAGGTTTTCCTGTTCTGCCATCATGCGCGAACGCTTGTCGGCGATGTATAGTTCGATGATGTAGTAGAGGAGTGCCAGCGCGGCAATGAGGTAAATGGCGTAAGCCCACCAAGTCTTCCATAAAGGAGGCTCTACCGTGATTTGCCATTCGGCGGCGGCTCCCCACGGTGTGCTTCCCATGGCGGCTTGTACCTGAAGCGTGTACGTTCCGGGCGTGAGGGAGGTGTAGCTGGCCGTGCAGATACCTGTTGGTTCCGAAGTGAGGTTCCATGTTTTGTCCACCCCTTCCAGCCGGTAACGGTAGTGCGTGTGTTGGGGCGTGTCGTAATCCAAGGCGGAAAATTTCATTTCGATGAAATTCTCGTTGTGTTTCAGGTACAGGTGGCGGGTGTAGGACAGCCCTTCCGGAAGCAGTTGGCGGTCGCGGAACGTGCCTTCGTTGTTGATGGGATGGTTCATGACGCGCAGGCCGACGAGTGTCGGCCTCAGGTTTTCGTGCCCGTAGTCCGTGGCTTGGGGGGCAATGTCGGTGATACCGTTCAGTCCGCCCACATATACATGCCCGTCCGGCATGGCGGTGATGGACTGTTCCATCATTTCCCCGTATTGCACGCCGTCTTTTCCGTCTAACCGTGCGATGGAAAAGGTGCCGTCTGCGTTCCGGTTTATTCTCCCGATGCCGTTGGAAGTCGATACCCACAGCTTCCCCTCGGCATCGGCGGCAATGCCTTGTATGCAGTTGTTCGGCAGGCCGTTTTCCGTGCTGAGCCGCAGGGTTTCCTTCGTGCGGAAGTCATGGCATATCAATCCGTTCTGCGTACCTATCCAGACGGATGTTCCTTCGGCGTATGCACAGTTGTATTTCGTGCTGTATCTTTCCCAAGGGACTATCCAAGCCAGACGTTGCAGTTTCTTCCGGGTAATCTCATATCCGAAGAGTCCGTTTTGTCCGCCGATGATGAGTTGGCCGGGTTTTATTTCTATGGCAAAGCTCATGGCACGGCTGCGGTTCAGTTCCGGAAAATCTTCATTGAGTCGTAGGGCTGTCCTTTTTTCCGGCCGACAAAGATACAGGTCTTTCAAATCCATACAAACCAAGATGCTGCCATCGGAAAGGGGAAGGCTGAAACGGACCGTTTCGGACGGGAGGCCCGGCAGCAGCGTCGGGTCTGCCCGCTCGACCCTGTTGCCCTGTATTTTGTATAGTCCTTGCCGGGTGCTGCACCAGAATGCACCGTGCGGGTCTCTTTTGATGTCTGTACAATAGAGGTGACTGAATCCGGAGTGGAATGTCCGGTAGTTTTTGCGGGCCGTGTCGAACAGGTAGATGCCTTCCATCGTGCCGACCAGCAAGTGTCGGCCGTCGTACGGACAGAGGCTGCGAATCATCCGTCCTTCCTCGTGCGCCACCTCCTCGTTGATATAGTATTCCATGTATTTTCCGGGAGGGACGGCCCGCAAGATTCCGGAACTGCTCAACCCTAACCATAACCCTTGCCGGTCATCGACGAGGACCGACATGATGAAGTCCGTTACGGATTCGTTTCCGGTCAGTTCCAGACGATGGGTTTCTTGTAGCAGTTCAAAACGTGGGGAAAGTTTGATGAGCGTTTGGTTGCCACCTAACCAAAAACAGCCGTCTTTGCATTTTTTAATATCATTAATGGCTTTTCCCTTAAGTATTTCTTTCCATTCGCGCGTATATATATTATAGAGGTACAAGTATCCTTCCGTATGGCTGACGGAGATAAGCAGGTGCTCCTTGTCGGCTTGCAACCAAGCCGTACGGAAATATTCGGAGGGGGCGGGAGTGGCCACGGTGGAATCTTCGCCCACGATGTGTCCGCTTTTCTCTTCCCAAACCAGCATCCTGCCGGTATTCAGGAATATCAGATGAAAGGGACCGGCCTGCATGACTTCTTTGACACGGATACCCCGGGATTTTTCTTCGGGTCGTGGCTCGTAGACCTGTTTGGCCGGTTTTTTCCAGTCATACCGGTAAAGTTTTCCGCTTTCGGTAATAATCCAGGCGTTTCGGTCGTGGTCGAGGATAAAGTCATTGAAAGCTTCGGTCAGACGGGCAGCCTCAAAGCGTTCTTTGATATCGTGACAGAAACGTCCGGTACGGGTATTGATGAGATAGAGACGGTAAAAGTCCTTGGCCCACAGCAGCCCGTTGCCGCCGTCATAGCTTGTGCATAAATTGTGCATACCCAAGGGGACGGTGTAGGTCAAGTCGCAGGCGAGCGGCTCGAAGCTGTTGCCGTTGTACACATTGAACATGCCTTCGGTGCAGACCAGTATCTTGCCGTCTTCCATTTGTGTGAGGAAGCGTACTTGATTATTGAAAAGTCCGTTTCCGGTATCCAGCAGCCGGAATCTTTCCGTCGAGGAGGATGACCGGTAAGGCAAGGACAACAGCGTAGCGGTTATGATAAGAATCCAGAAGTTTTTCATCTCTTGACATTAGGTTTATTACAGCAAAGATAGTGAAAGGTGAGCGCAGAGACAAGCGAAAACGCAGTTTTCTGGCTTGGCTATGCCGAGCCGCATCCTATCTTCGTGTAACAAAGTTACAAAAACGTATGTAAAGAATGGTGGCTTTGGCCGGATTTGTATTCCGGGAAACGCAGGTTGGTGTATAAAATGTTGTTTTTGTATGTATGGTATGTTGCAACCGGTGTTTTGCAACGCTTTGTACAGCGTTTTGCGACGCTTCGTGCAGTGGCGTTTTGCACGTCCCCGTTACTTTTGCAAAGTCTTAATGAAAAACCGTGAGAACATGGAAGAAAGATTCGACTTTGCAGATTTTTATGAGAGCCACTACCGGTCGGCCCTGCGATATGCTTCGATGTATGTCTTTAATGACGAAGACGCACGTGACATCGTGAGCGACGTTTTACTGCGTTTCTTGGAACAGGGGGAAAAGTTGAACCGCGAGAGAAATGTAGTCGGGCTGTTTTTCTCTATGATTTATAATAAGTGTATGGATTATCTTCGCCGCAGGTCGCGCTTCAAGCAGATAAAATACAAATTGAAGCAGACGGCAGATCGTTTTTCGGATGATGAGTTCGAGGCCCTGTGCCATAAGGAACTGTTTCGTATCATCGGTGAGACATTGTCCGAGATGCCGGCTTTGCAGCAGGAGGTGTTTCTGGATATCCACATGGAAGGGCAGACTTATCTCGAAGTGGCAAAAGCCAGGAATATCACTAAACGCGTGGTGGAATATCAGTTGCGTAAGGCCGAAAGGACTATCGGTTGCAGTTTACAGCGGATGTACGGTTAGAATGGATTTTTTAATAGGTTTTTTCATATATTAGTTAAGTTAGAAACTGGAGAAGGCTGGGCAGCGATGCCCGGCCTTCACTGTTTTTATATCGGTCTTTTTTCTTTTATTTGATGCCCCTTCGGTTGAGGGCTTTCGAGTATTTGGCGGCGTTGGCCAGATGTTCGCGGTAGGTGCGTGCAAAGTTGTGCGTACCGGAAAAGTCCTCTTTGGCGCACATATACAGGTAGTCGTGCTTGACATGGTTCAACACGGCGTCGATACCGGCGATGGAAGGAATACGGATGGGGCCGGGAGGCAGTCCGGTGTTCCGGTAAGTATTGTAGGGGCTTTCCACGTTCAGATGATTGTGGTAAATTCTCCGGAGGGAGAAATCGTGCAGGGCGAACTTCACCGTCGGGTCGGCTTGCAGAGGCATGCTGGTACGCAGACGGTTGATGTACATGCCGGCCACCATAGGCTTTTCGGCGTTGTTGGCTGTTTCTTCGTCCACGATGGAGGCCAGGGTGACAACCTCGTTCGGTGTCAATCCGGCAGCTTCCGCCCGGCGGAGCCTTTCTTTGTTCCAGAATGTAGCGTTTTCTTTCTGCATGCGTTTCATGAAATCCTCCAGACTTGTATTCCAATATACTTCATACGTGTTGGGGATGAACAGACAAGCCATCGTCGCGGTGTCATAGCCGTACTGACGGCAGAAGGCGGAGTCTGCAAAGTGTTGCGCCACGACGGCAGAGTCCATCATGAGTTTTTTCCCTAATGTGCCGGCCAGACGGTCCATCGTTCGTACGTTGGGAATAGTCAACCGGACGGGTGTCTGGCGTCCCTGTTTCAGTCGGCGGAATACGCTGAACATGTTATCTTCCGGTTCCACGGCGTAGCATCCGCTTTTCACGGTGTAGCCGCTGAGCGCGGATAGCACGGGGAAACCGGCGGAGATGCCCGGACGGGCTGTGTTTTTGATTTTGACCCGTACGGAATCCGGCGTATCGTCTGCATCTATATAAAGGTATACAGTGCTTCCGATGCCGAATGTGGCATGGAAGAATGCCAGGTAAGCCCATAGTCCCAGCAAGACCACGATGACGCCGGCAGCCGGAAGTCCCCATTTAGATAAACCGCTCACGCCCGGCAGTCCCTGAGCAAGTTCGGACTGCTCTCGCTCACTCGCGATCTTCTTGAATGCTTCTTTCTTTTCCATGATGATGAAATTCTGTTTCTTAATCGTGCAAAGTTAACCAAAAAAGGAAGGGTTTTCAAAAAAGATATGTATATTTGCAACGATTTAATCTCATTTTAATATCATGAAAGTAAGAAAGCTAATGATGAGTGCGGCCCTGATGGCCGTTTTGCCGCTTGCGGCGCAGAAAGAGTCACAAGTCCGATTGTTTCCCGACCAGGCCAAACAATCCATTCCCAAAGAAATCTACGGCCAGTTTGCCGAACACCTCGGAACGTGTATTTACGGCGGGCTGTGGGTGGGCGAGAATTCTGCCATTCCCAATACGGACGGTTACCGGAACGATGTGCTTCAGGCTTTGAAGGACCTGAAGATACCTGTGTTGCGTTGGCCGGGAGGTTGTTTTGCCGATGAATATCATTGGATGGACGGTATCGGTCCCAAAGAGAACCGTCCGCGCATGGTGAACAACAACTGGGGTGGAACCGTGGAGGACAACAGTTTCGGTACACACGAGTTCCTGAACCTTTGCGAGTTGTTGGAGTGCGAGCCGTATGTGTCTATGAATGTGGGGAGCGGCACGGTGCAGGAGACGGCGCAGTGGGTGGAATACATGACGGCCGAGGACGGCCCGATGGCCAAGTTACGTAAGCAGAACGGTCGCGAGAAGCCGTGGCGTGTGAAATACATCGGTGTGGGCAATGAAAGTTGGGGATGCGGCGGTAACATGCGTCCGGAATATTATGCCGACCTGTATCGCCGCTATCAGACTTACTGTCGCAATTACGACGGTAACCGTTTGTTCAAGATAGCCAGCGGGTCGGGGGAATACGATTTGCATTGGACGGAAACGATGATGAAGCAGGCGCGTAACCAGATGGACGGCCTTTCGCTCCATTATTATACCGTGGCCGGATGGTCGGGTAGCAAAGGTTCGGCTACGGACTTCACTCCGGAAGATTATTATTGGACGATGGGCAAGTGCCTCGACATCGAGAACTGCATCAAGGAACATTCGGCCGTCATGGACAAGTATGACCCTAAAAAGCGCGTGGCTCTGATGGTGGACGAGTGGGGGACATGGTGGGATGAAGAACCCGGTACCATCCGTGGGCACTTGTATCAGCAGAACACCATGCGCGATGCTTTCGTGGCAGCCCTTTCGCTGAACGTGTTCCACAAGTACACCGACCGTATCAAGATGGCCAATATCGCGCAGATAGCCAATGTGTTGCAAAGCATGATTCTGACAAAGGACGATAAGATGGTGCTGACGCCTTCCTATTATGTATTCCAGATGTACAACGTGCATCAGGACGCTACTTACTTGCCGATAGAGGTGCAGTGCGAGAACAAACAAGTGCGTGCACGCATGGGACAGGACGGCGAGCAGCGCACGCTGCCTATGCTCGGTGCCACGGCTTCCAAGGCGCAGGACGGTACGGTGCATATTTCGCTGTCCAACGTGGATTTGGAGAACTCCAACGAAGTCACTGTCGATTTGTCCGGCTTGGGCATGAAATCCATTGCGGGACGCATATTGACCTGTAAGGCCATCACAGACAAGAACACCTTTGAGCAGCCCGACGTGGTGAAGCCTGCGGACTTCAAGGGGGCAAAACTGAAAAACGGCAAGTTGACCGTGAAGATGCCGCCGATGAGTATTGTGGCGTTGGAGTTGCGGTAATTTATTTTGGATTTATTTCTATTCTCCCCGTATTCATCTGTCATGGTGGATGCGGGGAGATTTCTTTTTGTCTTCACGAGTGTCCTGTTTCGTACTTTTTCAGGGAGAAACGCAAAAAATAAAAGAAAAAGGTCCTATGGTCAGATTATTTTTATTAGCTTTACGGTGGAATATGCTGTTAAGTGTAGCCGCATGTCCGTTTTTGTGGGTTAGATTATGAAGCATTTGCTGCATTGTTCTTGTCAAGATTGAAACCTAGGAAATTTCAAAGATAGTAACAGGAAGACAGTGCGAGTAGATGTCCACGTATAGCGTGGGCTGCTATTCGACTCTTTTGTTACTAAGGTATTCCTAGGACCTCAATTTTGGAAGACGCAGAATAGGAGCTTGCGCTTCTTTTTTGCGGAATCTCACATTTCATTTCACAATACGCCATGCTTCTTCAAGTGGAGAGGAGGAAATAGTGTTTTTTACATAATTGTTTAACATTAAAAATGAAGTGAAATGAAAAAAAGAAGACTTCTGACGGCCATGCTGGCCTTATGGTTCGGTTTGCCTTCGTTTGCCGAAGTGTACGAAGGGACTTGCGGCGAGAATGTGCGGTATTCGTTGGATACGGAGACTGGTGTGCTTGCTTTGACGGGGGAAGGAATTATTTCTTCTTCCACCTACACCGTTCCCTTGCCTTGGGATGCCCACAAGAAATCCATCAAGAAAATAGAGGCCGACGAGGGCATCGAGTTCCCTCAGTTTGATTGGTTGGCGGGGTGCGAATCCATTGTAGAACCACAGTACAACAAGACAACCTTTATTTATCTTCCACGGAATTACAGGAGCAGCAGTTACAATTACGGTGCTCCTGCCGGAATCAAGGTGATAGCCCCTTATGCTTTTTCAAAGTGCCAAAAGGTGTGGAACATCTACATCAACGCCGGTTGCGAAGTAATAGGGAAGAATGCCTTTTCGGCTTGTCCGGATTTGGAAGATGTGCATCTGCCCTCTACCGTAAAGGAAATAGGGGAGAATGCGTTTTATAATTGTAAGATGCTTCGCAAGCTTAACATGCCCGAAGGTGTGGAAAGCGTGGGGGCAAATTGTTTCCGTTATTGCAATGCCCTTACGGGAGGCGTGTACAATGAAGACTGCTTTTTCTATTTGTCGGAAGAGGTGACCGGCGATTTCACTATTCCCGGCAGTCCGAAGAAGATTGCTCCGAATGCTTTCGCTTATGGGAAAATCTCCACGCTCAAAATCCCGGAGAGTGTGAAGGAGATAGGAAAGATGGCATTCTATTATAACACAGGCCTGCAACGCGTGGAGATGCCGTCGAGTTTGGAGGTGTTGGGAGATAATGCCTTTATCGGTTGCCAGGCTTTGGAAGAAGCAGCGATTCCTGAAAGCGTGCACAAAATCGGTGACAACATGTTCGGTGGTTGTTCAGTACTCAAAAAGGTAACTTTGCCCGAGATGTTGGACAGTATCGGACAATATGCCTTCCAGTATTGCACCGGTTTGGAGGAAATCCAACTTCCGTCCCGGTTGACATATATCGGTTCGAGTGCGTTCTTGGGCTGTTCCGGTTTGAAGACGGTAAATATCCCGGAGAGCCTTGTCCGGATGGATATTCCGGTCTTTATAGAGTGCGGTAACCTTACTTCTCCTCTTTACAATAGTACTCTTTTTGTTTGCTTGCCTACCTCCTATCAGGGCGAGTATACGGTGCCCGATGGGATAAAGGCGGTGGCAGGCGGTGCGTTTTCCTCATGTAACCAGCTTACAGCGGTCAATTTGCCCGCCTCTGTGGAAAAGTTAGGGTATGCCGTGTTCGAGCAGTGTACGAGTTTGGAACGTGTGAACCTTCCGGAGGGGATTACCAGTATTCTTAATTATACGTTCCAGGATTGCAGTAAGTTGCAAGGCGTTTCGCTACCTTCGCACCTTACGCACATCGGCGACGGGGCTTTTTCTCGTTGTGCTTCGATACAGGAGGTCGAAATCCCTTCTACGGTGAATTATATCGGTGGATATGCCTTTAGCGGATGTGCAGCCTTGTACAAGGTTGTCCTGCCGGAGGAAGTGGATACCTTGGGTAACGCCATATTTGCGAATTGCGATAATCTGGACATGCCGTTGGCCATTGGAAATACTTTCCTTAAATGCCCGCGGTCCGCAGGGCGTTTTGAGGTACCCGAGGGAACGGAATATATCAGTGATTACGCTTTCCATAATTGCGAGGTTCTGGAATACGTGCAATTACCCCAAAGCGTAAAGGCCATCGGGGCGTATGCCTTTGCCAACTGTGCCTCCCTGACGGAAATCACCTTGCCAGAGGCCGTGGACACTATCGGGCAACATGCTTTCGAGATGTGTTGGTCGTTGGGCGGCGTGTCGGTGCCCGAGGGCGTGCGCTACATCGAGGCATACACTTTTGCCAACTGTGCGAAGCTGCATAGCGTGGAGCTTCCCGCTTCATTGGTCAAGATAGGAGACTATGCTTTCAACCAGTGTACGAGCTTGGAAAATATCGTGCTTCCGGAATCCCTCACGGAATTGAAATATTGTGCTTTCCAAGGATGCTTGAGCCTGCCTTCCATAACGATACCTGAAGGGATAAAGGCCCTCGAATCCAGTATGTTCAAGAACTGTACGAGACTGGAATCCGTCACTTTGCCGGAAGGGCTTACCCAAATCGGCAGCAATGCTTTCGAGGGCTGTACGGCCTTGGCCCATGTCGATATTCCGGACATGGTGGCGTCTATCGGGAGCAGTGCTTTCCAAGGATGCACGATGTTGAGCGAAATGGCCCTTCCCCATAACCTGACAACTTTGGAATCAAATTTGTTCCGGGGATGTACGAACCTGAAGAGGGTAACGATTCCGGCTGCGACAGGAAGCGTGAGGAACGAAGCTTTCTATGATTGCACGGCTTTGGCCTACATCGATGTGGAGAGCGGGAACCAGGCCTATGCTTCGTGCAGCGGCATGCTGTGCGACAAGGATTTGACCGAGACGGTCGTCATTCCGCCCTGCCTTACCGACTTGGTCATCCCGGCTACCTTGGCCGGTTATTGGCAATACAACCTGCCGGACTGCAAGTATTTGCGTTCTGCCACTTTGTATTACGTGGGTGGAAGCCGCGCAACGATAAGTAAGGAAGATGACATCTTGGGTGCGATGTTTGCCGAGTATGGGGATGGCTTGCCTACAGAGACGGAGACCGGAAGTGACGGCAAGAAATGGACGATTTACAAACGCGAATACAAATTGCCCGAGACGTTGGAGAAGTTGGTGTTTTACTGCGATTCACTGTCCATGGACCAATTCGTTTATACGGAAGTCAATGAGAGCAAGAGAACCAAGTCCGTGTATCTCACAGGAAACCTGGACCTGATAGACACGTTGTTGGTATATGTCGATACGATTACCGATACGAAACTGTTCAACCAATTTACGAACTTGAAGGTCTTGGAGGCAAAACGTGTCGAGAACTTGGCCAACGGGAGCTTCACCGGCATGGAAAGTCTGGAGAAACTGACGCTTCCGCAGGTCAAGACGATGGAGGAAGGGTGCTTGGCCGACCTGAAGGGGTTGAAGGAGCTTACGTTGCCTTTTGCCGGGGCGGGTTCGGCTTCCACGGCCACCAACTTCGGAACCTTGTTCAACGGCATGGCCGACGACAGCAAAAAGAAGGTCGTCCAATTTATGGAGGACGGAAGCAGCGAGACTTATTATTTACCGGCAGGTCTGGAGAAACTCACGTTGTCCGAAGGTTGCGAGACGTTGGCTTTCGGTACGTTCTACAACTGTAACATGCTCCACGAACTGACGTTGCCTTCCACGCTTTACATGGTGGGAGAGAAAGCTCTGTACGGATGTGCCGGACTGACGGACATCTATTGCAAGGGGGCCGACCCATCGTCGGCTTATTCCAATACCTTCGAGGGCGTGCGGGTCAACTCATGCAAACTTCACGTTCCCCATGGTGCAGGCGAGATGTATAAGCGCAGCACGGGTTGGAAAGACTTCTATTATATAGAGGAGGAAGCACCCATCACGGTGGCTGTGGCCAAGAATATAGAAAACGCCGGGGTAATCTATGGCATGAACGAATACCAACTTGGCGAAACGGCTGAGTTGAAAGCCGTGGCACATTCCGGCTACGTATTCTCGGCCTGGACGGAAGACGGCCAAGTGGTAAGCGAGGAAGAGACTTACTCCTTCGTCGTGGAAGGCAGCCGCAGTTTGATAGCCGTATTCGTCCCTGTCAGTGGCAGCAACAGTGTGGAGACGGAGGCCGGAAGCACTTCGGTGGCTTTCACTTGGGAGGCAGAAGAGGGAGCTTCTTGCTACCAGTTGAACGTTTATCGTGATGAGGCCATGACGCAGTTGGCCGGCAGCCTGTGGTTCGACGCGGAGGGTAATCCGGTGAAGAAACGCAGCACGATGCTGAGTGCCACTATCGACGGGTTGGAAGCGTCTACGGGGTATTACTATCGTATGACGGCTTACAACGAAGCCGACCAGGCCATTTCGCAATATACCGGTACGTTTGAGACGAAGGATGCCAATGCTATATCCGAAACGTTGCAGGATGATGTCGTTTCCGTCCGTGCTCGGTCGGGAAGCATCGTCGTAGAAGGTGCCGTCGGAAAAGTCGTTACGGTATTTACGCTTTCCGGTAAAATGGCCGTTCAGAAGAAAGCGGAAAACCAGACGGAAGAGATTACACTCGAACGAGGTTTCTATATCGTCAAGGTCGGCAACGGCTCTTACAAGACAGTAGTGAAATAAGTATTCCTTCCCTTTGGGGAAGTTGACGAAAGGAAAGTCCCTTGTGACGTCGTGTGCGTCATGAGGGACTTTTTGGTTAACAAAACGTCAAAAAACGAAGCGGATGGCGGCTGTGAAAAGAAGGAGTTTAGACGTGCGGATATGCAAAACGGTGTATATTTATACGGCTTCCGGTATTCCTAATGTATAAAAACCGCATAAACCGGAATCGCTTTCAGCCAAGCAATTTTTCGTTTGGAGCAGTATACAAAATTTTCTTCCGCATGAAAATCCTGAGTTCTCCTCATGCGGCCGGATTTTACGGAGCCGGGCGAAGAAGGAACGTGCTTTAAGTATCCCTTTTTCGTCTGTTTGGTGGTTTTTTGCCTGAGAAATTTTTGTGCAGAAAGAAACCTGATGCTTGTTTTTGTTGACAGGAAGGAGCGAAAGAACCTTGTACTGTGGTCTTCCGTGTGACGTGGTGGAATAGAAAAAGCCTGCCGGACTGTCATTATGCTAAAACACCGGCAGACGAGAATCGTTTTTTTTCGTCGAAGTCCCGTTCCGTGTCCGAATAAGGCATTCTCGGAAGGGTAGGGCTGTCGATTTGACACTTATCCTATTTCAGTTTCTTACCGTCGGAGAAGGCTTTTCCTACGGCTTGGCCGAGACCGGCGTAGTTGTGGTGGACGGGGTCGAAGACAATCAGCCCCATCTTCTCCATGTCCGGTTTGCCGTCGTCTGCGAGGTATCTTTCATCGGCGAGGATGTTCACGACCTCCGCGACGATGTAATATCCGGTGTCCGATTCATGTATTTTTTCTTTAATCCGGCATTCAAACGTCATCGGGAAGTCGGTGAAGACCGGGGCGTCGACGTTTTCCGACCGTACGGCCGTCCATCCCGTTTTTTCTATCTTTTGCGGGTTGTTCTTTGCGCTGACGATGCCCACGTAGTCGGCCGCCGTCATAGTGGCTTGGGTGGCAAAGGCCACTGTGAAGTCCCCTTGGCGGTTCAGGTTTTCGGTGGTGGCATGCTTGCCCATTGAAATCATGATTTCTTTCATGTCCCATTGTCCGCCCCAGGCCGCGTTCATGGCGTTGGGTCGTCCTTGTTCGTCGTAAGTGCCGATAATCAGCACGGGTTGTGGCAACAGCCACGGTTGAGGTTTAAAACTTTTCATCATAGTATATTATTTGGTATGTGTGTGATGCCACTTTTTTCTTATTGCCGTTTTTGTAATTCCTGTAAGAATTCCTCTGCGATATAAAGGTCACCGAAAAGATAGAGGCCTGTTGTCTTGTCGTGGAGGTGCTTGCAGGTCTCGCTTTCATAGAACAATTCCAATGCCCTTACACTGTCTATGTCTAATTTTCCGGCAATGGCATTGGCTATGATGCCTATGCGTCCTCCCAAAAGAATGCGGTCTATATCGGGAGGTAAATGTTGCATGTCAGGCTTTCTCTGTACGCTCATAATATAAGTATTTATCTAATAAAGACTGGTTGCGCAAGCAAATCTGGTTGTTGGGCTGATGTTCAGAGAGGCGGCGCAGGGTTTGCTCCTCGCTGTAATAACCTTGCATAAAGAAGTTGATGGTGTTGATGACCCGGTCATTGGCAATGCCACCCTCGATATAGTCATAAGGAGCAGCCGCTTTCTCTCCACGTCGGTTGGCTACAATAAAACGCAACCATTCACAATCGTAGGCAGTGAATACCTTGCACCGCGCCTCGTGCATGAAAGCCTCTTTGTCGAAACTGTAAACATTGAGCAATGGTTCTGCTTTTCTCAGCCTGCTTGTCCGCTCGGCCCATGTGAGGGCTTGCGCTTTGATGTCAGTAACATAGAACCCTTGCCCAAAGTCGACATACTCGCGCCCGAGGTGGCACAAAGGGCGTTCTACAATTTCTGTACCTCCGTGGTAGACTTCAATCTTGCTCATTGCCTATCCTCCTCTTTTTTTAGAAGTCCGATCAATTCTGCCGTCACGTTTTCGAGGCTGTCGCAGTGAAGGGCATCATAGCAATGGTAGATATAATCACGAATCATTCCCGTCTTTTTCATGCGGAGGAATACTTCGTGGTACGGTCGTTTCAGGGCTACAGCCACAGATTCTATACATGTGGAAACAAATCCCAAGCGTATTTCTTCATTTGAAAGTTCTATATATTTTTCCATTCCAAAGGGTATGGGGGGATTAGTCGGTATAAGTTTGATTTTGCATGAGTTTGCGATAGATTTCCGCGTCCTCTTCCCGGAAGCAACAGAGGACGACATCACCTTCATATTTCCCGTCCCGTATGTGGCTTTTGACGGTATCCCAGGCTATTTTTGCGGCAGCAGCGTGCGGATAACCGTACACGCCGGTGCTGATGCAAGGGAAGGCGATGCTTTTCAGGTGGTGGGCCTCGGCTATTTGCAAGGCAGTGGCGTAGCAGGATGCCAGCAACTCGGCCTCGTGGTGCCCTCCGCCGTGCCATACGGGTCCGACGGTATGGATGATTTTCTTGCAGGGCAGTCTGTACGCTCCGGTCATCTTGCTCTCGCCGGTCCGGCATCCGCCCAGCGTGCGGCATTCCTCCAACAATTCTTTGCCCGCAGCGCGGTGTATGGCTCCGTCCACGCCTCCGCCTCCCAACAGGGAACAGTTCGCGGCGTTTACTATGGCATCCACTTGCAGTTGCGTGATGTCGCCTACGATTATTTTTATCCGGTCTTTCATGTCTCGTTACGCATGGTTTGTTGCAATGCTCCAAAAATAGTCAAAATATCCGGGAAAGGGAGTATGTTTTTGGGAAAGATTGCAAAATAATTGCAGTTAATGCTCTGCTGACAATGGCTGCATGGCTTGAAAAACAGTCGTGCATGTGGAAAATGGAAGCTGAAAAACAAAAAACATTTTGAAAAAATTGTTGCTTTGGAGTAATTGATTTATCTTTGCGTCGGACACAGCCAGCCCGGTGGGGAGGTACATGTCCGTTTTTGATGGTAAAGGACGTTTACGGACGTTTTCTTCTATAGTCAAACTTCGCAACTTTGAACTCTCAAGGAAGAAACGGCGACGGGGACGTCCACGTGAGGTGTATTATACCTTGTCGGGACTGCCTTTCGGGGGCAGCCCGTACTTTGCATAATATCATCCGGACGTGGGCTGGCTGCGTTGCTCATCCTTTGAGAGGGGCAATGCGAAGGCCTGACTGTGGGATGAGCGAGAAGTACAGACTCCCACGTCTTTCTTTTTTATAAACCTGCCGAATCTTGGGGAAGTTCTATAGGCATGAAATGTTTATGCGTTATGGATACGGAAAACAAAAGTGAGGAACTACAGTCGAGACGTGATTTCTTCAAAAAAGCTGCACGAGGAGCATTGCCTATTTTGGGTGCTATGGTCTTGTCCTCTACACCATTGCTCGGTCATACTGTAAGCCATGAAGAAGAAATTGAATATGGCTGTGATTTTGGATGTAGTGGCGGTTGTAAGGGAGGCTGTGGACGAGTGTGTTCTTACGGCTGTACACATAGCTGCGCTGGAACATGCTCGGGTTCATGCAAGGGTAGTTGTCAAAGTTCATGCAACGGTGGCTGTATGTATGGTAGTAGCTATTGAACAAATAGCCACAAATAAGCAGACTATGGTTATTTCTTGGAATAAAGAAGCAAGATCTATGAAAAGTATTTTCTCTAAAGAATGGCTATTTCAGGAATGTAATTTGCACAACAAATGTGTATGTTTACATTTTAAAATCCCAATATCGATAGGTCACACTTCGTATTCTACCCTACTTGTTTTAAGTGTTTTAGTTTCTTCTGATGAGGAAGTTAAGGCATTATTGGACAATTGGGCTAATGGTATCAACAGTTATGGCAAGATAGCTGTTAGATGCTTTTGCGATGCCCCATTTGATTATAAGGATGTCACCATTGATTTGAATAACATAGAAGAAGCCGAATTAAGAAATGGATAATCTTATCGATAGGCGTAGGTTTTTTAAAAGAACAGTCAAAATGATATTACCTTTTCTGACTGCGCCAACAATTGTACCTTTATTTCAGAGTTGCTCTTCAGATGAGCCTTTAGGTGGATGTGAGCACTGTACGAATAGTTGTAAAGATAGTTGCCAAGGAACTTGTGGAGATTCCTGTAATGATACATGTCGTAACACTTCTTCCGGTGATGGTGGCTGTACTGATTGTTCAGGTGGCTGTACAGAATCTTGTTCTGGTAGTTGCACGACAGAATGTTCATTGGGGTGTGCGAGTACTTGCCAAAACGGTTGTGGAGGTAATTGTAGCGGTAGCTGTGACGTAGGTTGCAGCGGAACATGTAGTAAAGGATGTTCTGGGTCGTGTACATATTCTTGTACGGGTTCCTGTTCCAATGGTTGTAAAGAAGGCTGTAAAGGTGCTTGCAAAGATGGGTGCTTTGGAGTGTGTGTAAAAGAGTGTTCATTAAATTGTACAACGACATGCACTAGCACCTGTACCAATGGATGTGTAAGAAGCTGCCATGATTATTGCAGCACAAATTGTCAAACGACTTGTAGGGGCTCTTTGTCAAACAAGTTGTAAATACGCTTTAAAATTATGAAAACGATAAAAAAAAGTTTTTCGCAATGGCAAAGAGGGAGGGCCAAATCCATCACTTTTATTGTTACCAAGGACTGCCAGTTAGCTTGCAAATATTGTTACCTTGTGGGCAAGAATTCCAAGGAGAAGATGTCTTGGGAGGTGGCAAAGCAAGCCATTGACTACATCCTCGACCGAGAGGATGACATGGGAGAAGAAAGCGTGGTGTGGGACTTTATCGGCGGGGAACCGTTTCTGGAGATAGACCTCATCGACCAGATATGCGATTACTTGAAAGAGGAAATGTTCCGGTTGGACCACCATTGGTTTGATTCTTACCGTTTCTCGTTTTCGACCAACGGCATCAATTATGATTCGGAAAAGGTGCAGCAGTTCATCTCAAAGAACCACGACCATTTGAGCATCGGCATCACCATAGACGGGACGGAAAAGAAACATGACCTGAATCGCATTTGGAAAGGCGAGGGGGAGGAACGTGGTTCTTACCGTGACGTGGTGCGTAACATTCCGCTTTGGTTGGAACAGTTCCCAGATGCCGGTACGAAAGTGACCATCAGCAGCGCGGACATACCTTATATAAAAGAGAGCGTGTTGCATTTGTATAGTCTGGGCATTCATGAGGTGAACATTAACTGTGTGTTCGAGGACGTGTGGCAGGAGGGTGACGACCGGTTGTTTGAAGAGCAACTTATGGAGTTGGCGGACGCTATCATCGACGGAAGGTGGTATGAAGACTACGCTTGTTCGTTCTTTTCCGAACATTTGGGTAAGCCGATGGATTGCAGGCTTCATAACCAGAATTGGTGTGGTGCGGGCATGATGTTGTCTATCGATGCGGCGGGCAACTTTTATCCTTGCACGCGCTTCGCGCAGTATTCCTTGCGCAACAAGAAGGCTTGGATTATCGGGAACATCCGCGACGGGATAGACAAAAACAAGTTGCGCCCTTTTCTTACATTGGACCGCTGTACGCAAAGCACGCAGGAATGTATCGATTGCGAAGTGGCCGAAGGTTGCGCCTGGTGCCAAGGTGAAAATTATGACGCTGCCGATACGCCGACCATTTACCAACGTGCCACGGCCATTTGCAAAATGCACAAGGCGCGTGTGCATGCCAATAATTACTATTGGAACAAACTGTACCGCAAATTGGAAATGGAAAGGGAGCGCGAGGCTTTTGAAGCGAACCGGCCGAAGTTGGACGAAAAAACATGTTGAACGATGTTGCAATATTTGATTATACTTTTGGATGAGACGGCTACGTCTTATTGCCACTACGGGAATTTGCGGAAGGAAGCGCGTTTGATGCCTTTGGAGGTGTTGCGTGACGGGATACGCTTTGCCATGAAAGAGAATCTGACCATTCAGTTTGTCTATCCGGATCTTGATTTGCCGCAAGCTTATCGTGAAGCGGTAGAAAGTATTGACCATAGCAAAATCCAACCGTCGGATAGGGATTGCACGGAGGCAGATGTAGTGGTGTTCGACGGATTGGAGGGCACGGACGGTTTTGCATTCCGTCCGGGAGTATCCTACGTGTTGCGCGTATCCAAGGCCGAACTTTTTGCCTGTCATGAAAAAGTGGCGGTGGTGATGGGACGTGTAGACCGGTTGAATGTCGTGCTGACCAATGTGGAAACGTTTACAGAAGAAGATTTCGGGACTTATGAAAAGGTGCTCGAAGCTTGGATGGAGAAGATGGAAGGGTTTTATTTGTCGGGACGTACACCGCAGTTGAACGTGTTGACCGACCGTATGATGTTGGACAAAATGAACAGTTGCGGTGCCGGCGAGACGAATGTGACACTGGCACCGGATGGAAAGTTCTATGTATGCCCGGCTTTTTATCTGGACGAAGACGGTTATGCCATCGGTAGCTTGTCTGAAGGGTTGGACATCCGGAATCCGCAACTTTACCGTTTGGACCATGCCCCTTTGTGCCGCCATTGTGATGCTTACCAATGTAAACGTTGTGTGTGGCTCAACCGGAAAACGACTCGGGAGGTGAATACGCCCGGTCATGAACAGTGTGTGACAGCACATTTGGAGCGGAATGCCTCCCGTGTGTTGCTGAACCGGATGAGGAAGCACGGTTCGTTCCTGTCCGGACAAAAAGAAATAGAGAAAATAGATTATTTAGACCCTTTTGAAGTAAGAAGAAAATGGTAAAACGAATGATAGGACAGGTCACTGTCGAAGAAAAGAATGAGATTCAGAGGCTTTTCGAGCGTCGTAACGGACTGAATGAGTTGGCAAAGATTGTGACGGCTGAAAATGAAGCTTTGTATGAGAAATTGGTAAAAGACCTTGGCGAGACGGGTACAAAGTTTCAAGGTTGGTGGGATCGCATGGCTCGGAAGTATCAATGGGAGAGTGGGGAAGGTGGAAATTGGGAAATCAATTTCGACACATGTGAAATCTATTTGGTCGGAGGAAAGACGGAATGATACAATTTTTGTTTATTGGGACGAGCGAATTACTCCTTATCAGTGGCATTGCTTTGTTGCTTTTCGGAGGGAAGAAGCTTCCGGAGATGATGCGTGGCCTCGGACAAGGGGTGAAACAGTTTAAGGAAGGAATGAAGGACATTGACCCGACAGAAAATCCGGATAAAGAAGAAAAATGTGAAACGATGGGTACAGGGAAGGAGGACAAAACGCAAAAAGAAATACAGAACGATGAAAATATCCAAAAGCAAGAAAGGAAGTGAATTGCTTACTTTCGGTGGGCATTTGGAAGTGCTGCGCAGGATGCTGTTCCGCGTATGTGGATTGGCGGCCTGCGTGGCTCTATTTGTCTTTTGCTTTAAGGAAGAAACATTCAAATTGCTTTTGGCACCGAGCGAGTGGGATTTTGTTACTTATCGTTGGATAGAAAGGGTCATAAGGTATTGTGGTGGTGGTTTCCATTTTGAGGAATTCCATGTGGATTTGATTGCCACAGAGCTTTCCAGCCAGTTTATGACGCATGTGACAACAGCTATTTATCTCGGTTTATTGGGGGCTTCTCCTTATATCGTGTACGAACTGTTCCGTTTCGTTTCTCCGGCTTTGTATGAGAATGAGAAGAAGTATTCCGTGCAGGTCGTATCCGTGGTATATTCACTTTTCATCATAGGGATATTGATGAGCTATTATGTATTGTTCCCGGTTTCTTTCCGTTTTTTGGGGACTTACAGCGTGGCGGAAAGCGTGCGTAGTACGATTACTCTGGATTCTTATATTTCCACGTTTGTCACGCTTTCGTTGCTGATGGGAGTGGTGTTTCAACTTCCGGTCATTGCTTTCTTTTTGGCTAAAATGGGAATCGTGAATTCCCGTATGCTGTCAACTTATCGCCGTCATGCTTTTTTGGCGATATTGATTATATCAGCCGTAATAACCCCGCCGGACATTCTGACGTTAGTACTGGTCGCGATACCGCTTTATTTATTGTATGAGATTAGTATTTGGATAATAAGGAGGGTGGAAAAGCCGAAAAAAGCATGAGGTCAGTTTCTCTTATTGTGTGGAGATTATCGATATTCTCCTATTTTTTGACGGGTTTGTTCTACTGTGTGAAGTATGGAATCGTTAATTTTGCACTTCATTACATTAGATATAAGAACAAAAGAAAAGAAACACGAAAATGAGAGTGGGAAAATGCTTTTTAGGCCTGGCTGCTTGTTTGTATGCAGTGGCGGCGGATGCGGAACACGTGCCGATGAAACTGTGGTATGACGAGCCGGCCAAGGTGTGGATGACATCGGCCTTGCCGGTCGGTAACGGGGGAATCGGGGCTATGTTCTTCGGGGGTGTGGCCAAGGAACAGTTGCAGTTCAACGACAAGACGTTGTGGGCCGGCAGTACGACCCGGCGTGGGGCATACCAGAACATGGGCGACTTGTTTTTCGAGTTCGATACGCCGGAAACTTGCACCAACTACCGTCGGGAACTTTCTTTGGACGATGCCATAGGGCGTGTGTCTTATACGATTGACGGAGTAGACTACCTGCGCGAATATTTTGCCAGCAACCCGGACAGCGTGATTGTGGTGCGGCTGACGACGCCCGGACATAAAGGCAAACTGAACTTCTCCCTGCGGATGCAGGACGGACGGCAAGGGATGACCCGGGTGGACGGCCATACGATGACCATCAAAGGCACGTTGGATTTGTTGTCCTACGAGGCACAGGCTCTCTTACAGGCCGACGGCGGCATGGTGGAGACGAAATCCGACCGGTTGGAGGTGAAAGGGGCGGATGCGGTGACGGTCGTGCTGACCGGTGCGACCAATTTCGACCTGGCTTCGCCGACGTACACGCGTGGAGATGCATACGAGATACACCGACGGGTATCGGCTCGGATGGACAAGGCTACGCGGAAGTCTTACAAGAAGTTGAAAGCAGCGCATCTGGCGGATTACCAACCTCTCTTCGCCCGTGTGGAGTTGGACCTGGATGCGGAGCAGCCGGACTACACGACGGACGTGCTTGTGCGTGAGCATAAAGACAATGCTTACCTCGACATGCTCTATTTCCAATATGGGCGTTACCTCATGCTCGGCTCTTCGCGCGGAGGCCAGTTGCCCAGTAACTTGCAGGGGTTGTGGAACAACGTGAACAATCCTGCATGGGAGTGCGACTACCATAGCAATATCAACGTGCAGATGAATTATTGGCCTGCCGAAGTGACCAATCTTTCGGAATGCTATGCCCCGTTCATTACCTACGTGTCTACTGAAGCTTTGAAGGACGGAGGCGCGTGGCAACAAGTGGCACGGAAAGAGAATTGCCGCGGATGGGCCGTACACACGCAGAACAATATCTTCGGTTATACGGACTGGTTGATCAACCGTCCGGCCAATGCCTGGTATTGCACTCACCTGTGGCAACATTATGCTTATACTTTAGATAAGGAATACTTGCGCGACACGGCCTGGCCCGTCATGAAGGTGACTTGCCAGTATTGGTTCGACCGCCTGAAGGAAAATGCAAAAGGGCGGTTGGTGGCTCCCAACGAATGGTCGCCCGAACACGGGCCTTGGGAAGACGGTGTGGCCTACGCCCAACAGTTGGTGTACGCCTTGTTCGAGGAAACGTTGGCAGCAGCCGATGTGTTGGCCGTCGACGATGCTTTCGTCTCGGAGCTGAAAGAGAAATTCTCCCGTTTGGATAACGGCTTGCATATCGGTTCATGGGGGCAAATCAAGGAATGGACCATACAGGAGGATAAACAAGGAGACCATCAGCGACACTTGTCTCATTTGATGGCCTTGTACCCCTGCGACCAGATTTCTTACTTGAAAGACAAACGTTATGCCGAGGCGGCCAAAGTGGCTTTGGATTCACGGGGCGACGGTGCCACGGGATGGAGCCGGGCTTGGAAAGTGGCTTGCTGGGCACGTTTGTGGGATGGAGAACGGGCTTACCGTTTGCTGAAACAAGCACAAAATATTACAGACGTGACGGTGGTGAGCATGGACGACAATGCCGGCGGCGTGTATGAAAACCTGTTCTGTGCCCATCCTTCGTTCCAGATAGACGGAAATTTCGGAGCCACGGCCGGTATCGCCGAGATGATGTTGCAGAACACCGTGAAGGGCGTGCATCTGTTGCCGGCTTTGCCTTCGGCGTGGGATGACGGGCATTTCAAAGGGTTGAAGGCGAAAGGCGGCTTTACTTTCGACGTGACGTGGAAAGACGGGAAGATGGTGGAAGGCCGGGTGTATTCGGCTGCCGGACAGGAATGCCGGATGTACCTGCCGGATGCCAAGCTTGTCGAGGTGAAGAAGTCGAAAGGCGGCAAGGTGGCCTTTACGCAGGAGGCTGATGGCGCAGTGGTATTTCCTACATCGGCCGGGAAGAGTTACCGTCTTCGTTTTGAATAAAAATATAACCCTAAAAAACGTGTAACTCCGCCGCCTTTTTCCATGAAAAGGCGGCGGAGCTGCGTTTGTTCATTACTTTTTTTGAATACTTTATCGGAAAAAGATGCTTCTTTCTTTTATTTTCGTTACCTTTGTGCCTATCTAATATCAAAATTGTATGAAAATAACACTTTTGCAACAAGATATTTCATGGGGGAATCCGGAAACTAATGTGAGGAATGCCGAGCAGGCGATGGAGGCTTGTCCCGGGTCGGATTTATATGTGTTACCCGAAATGTTCTCCACCGGGTTCTGTACGCAACCCGAAGGACTGGCCGAACCGGCGGACAGTGATACGCTGCGCTGGATGCGCCGCTATGCCGCAGGGCACGACTGTGCCGTGGCCGGTAGCGTGGCCGTACAGGAAGACGGCAAGTATTATAATCGTTTCTATTTCGTAAGTCCGGACGGGGAGGTCCGTTCGTATGACAAAAAGCATTTGTTCACGTACGGCGGAGAGCACCATCATTTTACAGCCGGTCGGGAACGTGTGGTCGTGGAGTTCCGGGGCGTACGAATCCTGCTCCAGATTTGCTACGATTTACGTTTTCCCGTATGGGCGCGCAACCGGAAGGACTACGACGTGGCGCTTTATGTGGCCAGTTGGCCTACACCGCGTGTGGAAGCCTGGTTGGCCTTGCTACAGGCAAGAGCCATCGAAAACCAGTGCTATGTGGCGGGGGTGAACCGTGTGGGGACGGACCCGTCTTGCGAGTATTGCGGAGGCACGTTGATGATAGACCCTTACGGACGTACGGTAGCGGCCTGTGAGCAAGGCCGGGTAGATGCCGTGACGGTGGAGGTGGATATGGACGGCCTGGCTGATTTCCGCCGCAAATTTCCGGTATTGGATGATGCCGATGATTTTACATTGAATATTTAAACTCAGAAGATATACAGATATGGAAAAGAAACTCTTATTAGGTGATGAAGCCATAGCCCTCGGGGCTATCCATGCAGGCATTCGCGGAGTGTATGCTTATCCGGGGACGCCGAGCACGGAAATCACCGAATACATCCAACGGCATCCGTTGGCGCGTGCGCGAGGTCTGCACAGCACGTGGTGTACGAACGAAAAGACTGCCGTCGAGGCGGCTCTGGGGGCATCCTACGCCGGTGCGCGTGTGATAGCTTGCATGAAGCACGTAGGGCTGAACGTGGCGGCAGATGCTTTTGTCAACGCTGCTATTACGGGCGTGAACGGTGGTATGATCGTGGTTGTGGCGGACGACCCTTCCATGCACTCTTCGCAGAATGAACAAGACTCCCGTTTCTACGGTAAGTTTTCCATGATAACGACCTTGGAACCGTCTACTCAACAAGAGGCGTACGACATGATGCAATATGGCTTCGAACTTTCCGAACGGGAGAAGTTGCCGGTGCTGATGCGTATCGTGATGCGTTTGGCACATTCCCGGGCCGCCGTGACGGTGAAGGAAGAAGCCGAAGAGGTGAGGGCGTTGCCCTGTGCGAAGGATCCGGCCAGTTGGGTGCTCCTTCCTGCCAATTCGCGCCGGAAATATGCCGCATTGGTGGAACAGCAACCGCGTCTGGAACAGGCTGCGGCCGAAGCTCCTTACACGCGTTACGAACAGGCTTCGGGAGAGAAACCGGTGGGCATATTGACCTGCGGTATAGGATATAACTATGTGACGGAGGTACGCGAGGCAGCGGAGAAGTTCAATATTCTTAAAATCACCCAATATCCATTGCCCGCAGACTTGGTGCGCCGCTTGGCCGCCGACAGTCGTGAGATTCTGGTGGTGGAAGACGGCCAGCCTTTTGCCGAAGAACTCGTGAGGGGGATGCTTTCCGCAGACTATCCCGTACGAGGTCGTCTGACGGACGACTTGCCGCGTACGGGGGAACTGACACCGGACAGCGTGGCAGCGGCTATGGGACACCGGCCGGAGCGTTACTTCGAAGCACCGAAAAATGTGGTGGGACGCCCGCCTGCCTTGTGCCAGGGATGCGGCCACCGCGATGTGTACACGGCTTTGAACGAAGTGGTAAAGGAATATCCCGATGCACGCGTGTTTGCCGACATCGGCTGTTATACATTAGGGGCTTTGCCGCCTTTCCGTGCCATAGACACTTGTCTCGACATGGGGGCTTCCATTACGATGGCCAAAGGGGCGGCCGACGCCGGTGTGTTTCCGGCTATCGCTGTCATCGGCGATTCCACGTTCACCCATTCAGGCATGACGGGGTTGTTGGATGCCGTAAACGACAAGGCGCAGATTACCGTCATCATATCGGACAATCTGACTACGGCGATGACCGGCGGGCAAGACTCTGCCGGTACGAACAAGTTCGAGGCGATTTGTCTGGGGCTTGGGGTGGAGCCGGAACATGTGCGCGTAGTGGTACCGTTGCCTAAGAACATGGAAGAGATTACGCGTATTCTTCGTGAAGAAATAGAGTACAAAGGGGTGTCGGTCATCATCCCGCGCCGGGAGTGCATACAGACCTTGAACAGAAAGTTGAAACAGAAAAGAGCAGAAAAGAAAGCATGAAACAAGATATAATTCTTTCGGGCGTGGGAGGACAAGGCATCCTTTCCATTGCCACCATCATCGGTGAGGCTGCCACGCAGGCAGGGTTGACCTTGAAACAGGCTGAGGTGCACGGCATGAGCCAGCGTGGAGGTGACGTGCAGTCCAACTTACGTTTGTCTGACGGGGAGATTGCTTCCGATTTGATTGCGGTAGGAACTGCCGACATGATTCTCTCGTTGGAGCCGATGGAGGCTTTGCGATATATACCTTATTTAAATAAGGACGGTTGGGTGATTACCTCTTCTTCCCCGTTCAAAAACATTCCCAATTATCCCGAGGACGAGGCTTTGATGGCCGAATTGAGGGCATTGCCCCATGTCGTCATGGTGGATGTGGACGCATTGGCCAAGGAACATTCCATGCCGAAGTGTGCCAATGTGATGCTGTTGGGGGCCGCGGCCCGTTACCTGAACATCCTGTCGGTGGAGGAGTTGCGTGAAAGTATCGCCCGTGTGTTCGGAACAAAAGGGGAGGCCGTAGTGGAAATGAACCGCCGGGCTTTCGATTTGGGGCATGCGGCTTCGGACTTAAAGTAAACGGATATGGGACATCAGGTGTTTAGTGAAGAGTTGGTGGCATCTGTGGTAAAGGAGTTGCAGATTGCCGACCTCGCCCATGCCACCATCGGCGAGGTGCTGTTGGTGGCTTCCCGGCTGGAACAACAGACGGGGATTCCATTCATACGAATGGACCAAGGTTCGCCGGGGCTGCCTGCCAATCGTGTCGGCGTGGAAGCGGAGAAGGCCGCTTTAGACCGTGGAGTGGGGGCGCAGTATCCCGCAGCCGACGGGATTCCCGAACTGAAGCGCGAGGCTTCGCGCTTCGTGAAGGCTTTTGTCGATATAGACATCTCGCCACGGGCTTGCATACCTACGACCGGTTCGGTGGCTGCCTCGTTCGGGGCGTTCGTCATTACCACACAGTGCGTGCCGGGAAAAGACAAGGTTCTGTTTATCGATCCGGGATTTCCCATCCAGAAATCCCAGTTGCGCATCATCGGGGCGAAGTGGGAACAGTTCGACATCTACCATTATCGGGGAGAGGCGTTGAGGGAGAAGCTGGAGAGTTATCTGAAACAAGGCGACATCGCGGCTATCGTTTACTCCAATCCGAACAATCCGGCGTGGATTTGTCTGGAGGACAGCGAATTGGCGATTATCGGTGAATTGTCCACCCGTTACGGGGTTATCGTATTGGAAGACATGGCTTATTTCTGTATGGACTTCCGTCAGGACTTGGGCCAACCTTGGAAGGCGCCTTATCCGCCTACGGTGGCCCGCTATACGGACAATTACATTCTTATGCTGTCTTCCTCCAAAATCTTCAGCTATGCCGGGCAGCGGATGGCCGTGGCTTGTGTGTCCGACAAATTGTTCGACACGCATTATCCGGCGTTGGCCGAACGTTACGGCGACTCCGGTGTGTTCGGGCAGACTTTCGTGGCTTCGGTGCTGTATATGATAACTTCCGGTTGTACGGCCTCCACGCAGTATGGCTATGCCGAAATGCTGCGGGCGGCCACGGACGGAGAATTGGATTTTGCAGCCGACGTGCGTGAATATGCCCGACGGGCTGAACGGATGAAGAAGATATTCACCGACAACGGATTCCACATCGTGTATGACTACGATGTGACGCGGCCGGTGGGAGACGGTTTTTTCTTTACCGTGGGCTATGGCCGGATGAGCGGGGGCGAATTGTTGCGCGAGTTGTTATATTATGGAGTGAGCAGTATCTCGTTGGAGACAACCGGCAGCGGGCAGCCCGGCGTGAGGGCATGTACTTCCCGTATGCGTGAGGAACTTTATCCGCTCATGGAGGAGCGGATGAAGGCTTTCCGGTTGGATCATCCTTTAAGTTGAGCGAATAAATCTGAATGGATATAAGGCCGCACGGACGGTTACAGACAAAATGGAAAACATGATTTGGAACAAGAATAAAGAGTGTATGAGTCGTGAGGAATTGCGCGACTTACAGGGGAAACGGCTGCACAAGCTGGTGGATTTGGTATATCATAACACGCCTTTCTACCGGGCTAAGATGCAGGAAATGGATTTGCTTCCGGATGATATCCGTACGATAGACGACATTGTGAAATTGCCTTTTACGACCAAGGCGGATTTGCGTGATAATTATCCGGTGGGCCTGTTGGCTACGCCCATGTCCGAGATAGTCCGTATCCATGCCTCTTCCGGCACGACGGGCAATCCCACCATCGTAGGTTATACTTATCGTGACCTGGAGATTTGGAAAGAAGTGATAGCACGTGCGTTGACGGCCTATGGCGTGACGCGTGGAGACATCGTTTCCGTGGGATATGGCTACGGGTTGTTTACGGGCGGACTGGGTGCCCATTATGGCGTGGAGCATCTGGGGGCTACCGTATTGCCTACTTCTACCGGGAATACGGAGAAACATATCCGTCTGTTGAGAGACCTTGGAGTGACGGGTATTGCCTGTACGCCTTCCTATGCCCTGTATCTGGCTGAGGCGTTGCATAAGCAAGGGCTTTCGGCCGACGATTTGAAGTTGCGCATCGGGGCGTTCGGGGCGGAGCCGTGGACGGAGAACATGCGCCGCGAGATAGAAGAACGTCTGGGCATTCAGGCCTACAACATCTACGGATTAAGTGAAATCATGGGGCCGGGCGTAGCTTACGAGTGCGGCTGCAAGAACGGTTCGCATATCGCGGAAGACCATTTCTATCCGGAAATCATCCATCCGGAAACCGGTGAGGTACTGCCGCTCGGGCAAGAAGGGGAGTTGGTGCTGACTACGCTGACGAAGACCGGAATGCCGCTGTTGCGCTACCGTACGAAAGACCTGACGACATTGATGCCCGGCACGTGCGAATGCGGACGTACCAGTGTGCGCTTTACGCGTATCCTCGGACGGAGCGACGATATGCTGATCATACGCGGCATCAACGTGTTCCCCTCACAGGTGGAAAACGTGATTCTGGAGATGCCGGAATTTGCGCCACGTTACATGTTGGTGGTAGACCGCAAAAACAACATGGATATGTTGGAGGTGCAGGTGGAGTTGCGTCCGGATAATTTCTCAGACGATTTAGGCGGTATGCTGGCTTTAAAGAAACGTTTGGCCGAACGTCTGAAAAGCGTGCTTTCCATCAGTGCGGAAGTGAAATTGGTGGAACCCAACAGTCTGCCGAGGAGCGAAGGGAAAAGTACGCGAGTGATAGATAAACGTGTGTTGGCTTAATTCAAAAACGAAAGAGTATGACTATCAAACAATTATCCGTTTTCTTGGAAAACAAAAGCGGGAGAATCAACGAAGTGACCAAAGCTTTGGGCGAACAAGGTATCAACATGCACGCTTTCAGTATGGCGGAGACTACGGATTTCGGTATCCTTCGTTTGATTGTGTCCGACGTAGACAAGGCGGTAGAAGTATTGCGTGCGAAAGATTTCGCAGTGATTCTGACCGATGTGGTTTGCATCAGTTGCCCGAACGTGGCCGGTGCGCTGTCTAAGATTCTGGAGAAGTTGGCCGAGCATCAGATTTTTATCGAATATATGTATGCCTTTGCCCAGGGAGACCGGGCAAATATCGTTATCCGGCCGAGCAATCTGTCCGAGTGCCTGAAACAGCTCTCTGAGGAAGACTGCCATATTTTAGGAGACCAACAGCTTTAAGGGTAGAGCTAAGGAATAGAAAGATTAAAGAAATACAGTCGGATTGTCGAGTGGAAAAGCAACCATCTTTCATGTAATTGAGACGATGGTTGCTTTTTGTTTTATAGTAACAGAGCTGGAATCTGATAACAAAAAAGGAAGAAAATATAAGTTATTTTCTTCCTTTTTCCTTTGAGCCGACACGGGGACTCGAACCCCGGACCCTTTCATTACGAATGAAATGCTCTACCAACTGAGCCATGTCGGCTTTTGATTTCGCGTGCAAAGGTAGGACATATTTTTTAAATACAAAAATAAAACCGGATTTTTTTCAGGGTAAGATGAAAAAAAACTATCTTTGCTTTTATTAATACCTATATTAAATGAAGAAAGCGCTGTGGTTAATCCTTTCTATAGCTTGTGTTACCGGGCTTATGGCCGGCCGGCGGCCGGATAGAAAGCTTATGATAGAACAGATGGTTTTGGTGAACGAACGTTTCATGGCTCAGTACCCTGTGGCGGGGGATTCCATACGGATAAACGGTGTTCGTCCCTCTAATATTTGGACGCGCAGTGTGTATATGGAGGGACTGTTGGCTTTGAACGAAGTTGCTCCACAGCCTCGGTATGTGGAATATGCCATGGATTGGGCTGTGGCGAATTTGTGGGGATTCCGTGGAGGTTCGCATACACGTAATGCCGACAACCAATGTTGCGCGCAAGTGTATATTGATTTGTATCGTCTGCATGAAGATGCCCAGGTTTTGGGGAATACGGAACGTATGCTCAATAACGTGGTGAACAGTACGGAACGAGGGGATTGGTCGTGGATAGACGCCTTGCAAATGGCCATGCCCGTCTATGCCAAAATGGGCGTGGTCAAGCAGGACATTCGCTATTTCCGCACGATGAGGGAACTGTATGGCTATACGCGCGACTGTGCCGGACAGGTCGGACTGTTTAATACGATAGACGGTTTGTGGTGGCGTGACGCCGATTTTATTCCGCCTTATAAGGAGCCGAACGGGAAGAATTGCTACTGGAGCCGTGGAAATGGCTGGGTTATGGCGGCGTTGGCACGTACGATAGACGAGATGGAACGGGCGGAGGATTTGTTTGTCGGAGACGAGAAGCAGGAGATTGCGGACATTAAGAATTTGCTGACGGATGACTTCCTTGCCATGGCTTTCTCGGTGAAGAAATGCCAACGGAGCGATGGTTTCTGGAATTGCAGCCTGACCGATGAATTTCATTACGGAGGTCCGGAAACAACCGGTACCGCGCTGTTCCTATATGGTATGGCATGGGGAATGCGCAACGGGGTCTTGTCGGACGAAGTTTTTGGAGAGCCTGCATTAAAGGCATGGAATGCGTTGATGCACGACGCGGTTCATCCGGACGGATTTCTGGGATACGTGCAAGGGACCGGTAAGGAACCGAAAGACGGTCAGCCGGTAGGATATGACAGCAAGCCGGATTTCGAGGATTTTGCCATCGGTTGTTATTTATTGGCCGGTGCCGAGATGATAAAGTTTTTAACTCAATAATATAATCGTTTTATTAACCTAATTTTCATGAACAAACATCACATTTGGGCATCGGCTTTTGCCATGCTCGCTTTGACTTACGGTGGGAAGCTGTCCGCACAGGGTCGTTTGGACTTGGCGGGACAGTGGGAGTTTCAAATCGACAGGGCTGATAAGGGAACAGTCGATAAGTGGTACGACCGGCCTTTGGAAGACCGTATCCTGTTACCCGGCAGTATGCCGCAACGTTTGAAGGGCGACAGGCCGTCGGTGGAAACGCAGTGGACAGGGTCGCTCTACGACAGTTCCTATTTTTATAACCCTTACATGGAGAAATACCGTCGGGAAGAGAACTTCAAGTTGCCGTTTTTCCTGACGCCCGACCGCCACTATGTGGGGACGGCCTGGTACCGAAGGACGGTGGAAGTTCCGGCTGATTGGAAGAACCGTCGCGTCGTATTGTATCTTGAGCGTCCGCATATCGAGACGGAATTGTGGGTCAACGGAAAGAAAGTCGGGGGCGACAACAGCTTGTGCGTGCCTCATTGTTATGACGTGACGGACTATGTCAAAAGCGGGGAAAACGCTTTGGCGTTGCGCGTCAGCAATCGTATCGACGGCGTTTGTGTGGGAGCGGACTCGCATAGCGTGACCGACCAGACACAAGGAAACTGGAACGGCGTGGTGGGACGTATGGAATTGCGGAGCACGCCTCTTCTGTATGTCGAAGACATACAGGTTTATCCGAACATACACGACCGTACGGCCACCGTGCGGATACGTTTGAAGCAACATCGCGGCAAAGGACGTCCCGATGCCGAAGTCAAGTTGTCGGCCAAGAGTTTCAATACCGATGTGGTGCACGAGATACCGGTTGTGTCCCGTCGGGTGAAGCTGAAAAAAGGACTGGCGGAAGTAGAGGTCGTGTTGGACATGGGCGAGAAAATGCAGTTGTGGGATGAATTCAATCCGGCATTGTATGAATTGACGGCAGAAGTCTCTTCCGAACACGGGACGGACAAACAGACCCGTACTTTCGGGATGCGTGAGTTCAAGATAGACGGAAAGATGTTTTATGTGAACGGTCGGCTCACCCAGTTGCGCGGTACGGTGGAGAACTGCGATTTCCCATTGACAGGATATGCCCCGATGGACGAGGAGTCGTGGGAACGGGTGTTCCGCATTTGCCGGAGTTATGGGCTGAACCACATGCGTTTCCATTCTTTCTGTCCGCCTGAAGCCGCCTTTGCGGCGGCCGACCGTGTGGGATTCTATTTACAGCCCGAAGGACCGAGCTGGCCGAACCACGGGGTGAAACTGGGAAACGGAATGTATATCGACCGTTATTTGATGGAAGAAACGCAGCGTATGAACAAGGCGTATGGCAATTATGCTTCGTTTTGCATGATGGCCTGCGGCAACGAACCGGCGGGCAACTGGGTGGCTTGGGTGAGCGATTTCGTGGACTATTGGAAGAAGACGGACAGCCGTCATGTATACACCGGCGCGTCGGTCGGAGGAGGTTGGGCTTGGCAGCCTAAGAGCATGTACCATGTGAAAGCCGGTGTGCGCGGGTTGGACGAATGGCGCCGCCGTGCACCCGAGAGCATGTCCGACTTCCGAGCGAAAATCGACACGGTGAGTGTGCCTTTCGTCTCCCACGAGACCGGACAATGGTGCGTATTTCCTAATTTCGACGAAATCAGTAAGTACACGGGGGTGAACAAAGCCAAAAACTTCGAGATATTCCGCGATATACTTAACGACAATCATTTGGGCAGAATGGCGCACAAGTTCATGATGGCCTCCGGCAAGCTGCAAACCCTGTGCTACAAACATGAGATTGAACGGACGTTGCGTACACCGGACTATGCGGGATTCCAGTTGTTGGCCCTGAACGACTACTCCGGGCAGGGCACGGCCTTGGTGGGGTTGACGGATGTCTTTTTTGACGAAAAGGAATACTGTTCACCGGAAGACTTCCGGGAGTTCTGTTCGCCGACGGTGCTGTTGGCGCGCATTCCCAAGTTTACCTATTGGAACCGGGACGCTTTTACGGCGGCGGTTGAGGTGGCCCATTACGGCAAAGCGGCGATTCGTGACGCAGAAGTGTCCTATCGCATCTGCGACAAGTACGGGAAAACGTATACGGAAGGGACTTTGTACAACGGTGATGTGGCTTTGGGCAACAACATCGGTTTGGGCAGCGTGATGGTTTCTTTGGACAAGATAGGTGCGCCTCGGCAAATGGTATTCGAGGTGATGCTGAAGGGAACGTATGACCTCGATGGCCGCAAGGAAGAAGTGCGAAGCAGGAACCATTGGGACTTTTGGGTGTATCCTCAGACGACGTTGGATGATTTGGCCCGTATGGACACCGGCGACGTGTACATCACGGACATCTTGGACGAAAAAGCCGAACAAATGTTGAAAGCAGGAGGCAAGGTTTTGGTGACGGCAGCCGGAAAGATTACTTATGGAAAGGACATCGTGCAACAGTTCACGCCCGTGTTCTGGAACACGAGTTGGTTCAAGATGCGTCCGCCCCACACCACCGGGCTTTACATCGAAAGTAACCATCCGCTCTTCCGGAACTTCCCCACGGATTACCACAGCGACATGCAGTGGTGGGATTTGGTGAACCGCAAACAGGTCATGCAGTTTACGGAATTTCCGGCTGATTTCCAACCGATCGTACAGAGTATCGACACGTGGTTCCTGAGCCGCAAGATTGGTATGTTGTTCGAAGCCAACGTGGCGGGCGGACGGCTGATGATGACCACCATGCCATTGGATGCAGACAGCGAGGTACCCGTTATCGCCCAAATGCGCAAGGCCGTCATCACTTACATGCAGTCGGACGATTTCCGTCCGCAATACACGGTGGATTTGCAGTGCATCAAAGACCTTTTCACCAAAGAAGCTCCCAAGGTGAACATGTACACCAACGATTCGCCCGATGAGTTGAAACCAAAACTTAATACCAAGAAATGATGCGACGGCACCTTATTATAATAGGACTATGGGCATGCGGCACGGGATTTTCCGTATTGCATGCCTCCGATGGCGGTTACCTGCTGCAACTGACTTCGGACAAGCACGTACCGGTGCAACGTCTGTTGGGGGAGGGCGATACGTCGTCTGCCGCACCGTTGACCGAACACCGGCTGTCTCCCGAAGACCGTTATACGTCGGAGAAAGGGTACGGCTATGACCTGCTCGCCTCGCCGGACGGAGGCGGCGACCGCCCTTATTATGTCTCCGTACAGGTACCCGACGGAAACTATCGTGTCACGGTGCTTTTGGGCAACCGCAAGGAAGCAGGTGTTACTACGGTGCGGGCGGAGTCGCGCCGCTTGTTTTTGGAAAGCGTGCCGACGAAGAAAGGGGAGTTCCGCACGTTTACTTTCACAGTCAACAAACGTACACCGAAAATCTCCGACACCGAAGCGGTGCGCATCAAACCGCGCGAACGCTCCAAACTGAACTGGGATGACAAGCTGACGATTGAAATCAATGGTGACCGTCCGCAGTGTGCGGCCATCCGGATTGAACCGGACCACCGTGTCCCGACCCTGTTCCTGACCGGAAACTCTACCGTGGTGGATCAGGACGAAGAGCCGTGGGCCAGTTGGGGACAGATGATTCCCCGTTTTTTCGATGCGGAGGTCTGCTTTGCCAATTATGCGGAGAGCGGCGAATGTGCCGACACTTTCATCCGTGCCGGACGGTTGAAGAAAGCCTTGTCGCAAATGAAACCGGGGGACTACATATTCATGGAGTTCGGGCACAACGACCAGAAACAAAAAGGACCGGGCAGGGGAGCTTATTATTCCTTCGCCACAAGCCTGAAAACGTTCATTGACGAAGTCCGGCAGCGTGGCGGACATCCTGTTTTGGTGACCCCGACCTGCCGCCGGGCTTTCAAGGACGGGAAGATACAGCCCACACACGCCGACTATCCCGAAGCCGTGCATTGGGTGGCCGAACGGGAGCAGGTGCCTTTGATAGATTTGCAGGAAATGACGCGCGTTCTGTTTGAGGCTTTGGGCGAGGAAGGAAGCAAAAGGGCTTTCGTGCATTATCCGGCCGGTACCTATCCGGGGCAGACCAAAGCTTTGGCCGACAACACCCATTTCAATCCTTACGGGGCATACCAGATAGCGCGGTGTGTCATCGAAGGGATGAAACAAGCTCGTCTGCCTTTTGTAGACCACCTTCGCGAAGACGTGCAGCCTTTCCGGCCTTCCGTGCCGGATAGTCCGGATGCGTTCCACTGGAACGAAAGCCTCTTTGTGGAGATACAGAAACCCGATGGCAACTGATTTGCTATCGGGTTGCGCTTTAATGTAAGCCTATGCAAGAACCGCATTCTGTTTTTCTTATTACCCTGTTCTATTTGATTCGTTTTTCTTGCGTATTACCAGTCAAAGTGTTATTTTTGTAGATGCCGGTAGCAGTTGTTTTCCGAATGGTTTAGAGTTTAATGGCTGCTGCATAAAAGTGGGAATTTTATACTTGAATGTTTTTTAAAGGTATATGGAAAATGAACTAATGATGGTGGAATACCTGATAATTTGGATGGTATTTTCATGCGGCATGGCAGTGGTGAGTTATTTTATGTGGAAAAACAAACGTAAGGAAGTCCGGAATTTGTTGGAGGGTTCCGGAGAAAAGGTGTGCATGACATTGAACGGGGGAGGGAGTACATTGGACTTGCCGGTTTGTGTGTTGGCGAGTTTGGTGATGCCTGGGGCGTATTGTTTTGCTTGGGCTTTTGTCGGAGGCATGGAAGGAACATTGGAAAATGAAGAACTTTCGATGTTCTCTTATGCGTTGATCTTTATAGCTTTTCTCATGTTGGTCGTTATGGTACTTCTTTTTAAGAGGTTTTATAAAAATGTTTCTTATGCTTTTATTTTGGAACATGACATCGTGTCCTACAACGGATTTGGGTACGCCGCTCCGAAGAGATACCCGTTACGGGAACTAAAGTTCAAGGTTGAGAAACAAAGGTATAATGTCGAAATTTATTCTTTTACGGATAAGGACGGTCGGGAAATGATAAGAATCAGAAAGGAGGATTTGCCGAAATATCCGGATTTGGCCGAACTGTGTGCCCGTCCGCGAGAGTAGTTTGAATGTGTCTCATAGTATTTTGTTTACCCTGTTTCCGGCGCATGGTGGTGGTCAACTTACAGAATAGATATAGCATGGACTGGGAAGCCGGATGTTGTGGCTGTTAATTTCTTTTATCTTCTGCCTAAGCTTGGTTTTCAGAGAGTTAAGCTCTTGAAATTGATGACAGGAGAATGATAAACGAATCTGCGCCAAACGAAAAAATGTTCTCCTGTGATTGATTTTTCGTTTGGCGCAGATTCGTTTTTGTATATGCTTTTCTCGCAGAAACACCTGAAAACAGCCTGTTTCCTGCTTTCAAACATCTTGAAACCTATAAGGCAGAAGAACACACGAACAAAAAAGCAAGATAACTTTCACGAGAAAGATATATTCTTTTGTTCTTATGTCTTATCATCTTCAACATGCAAACGGATTTTCTGCGATGGGCAATCATACCGGAAAGGGATTAGCACCCGCCTCCGCAACAGCCTCCTCTGCGGTGGTGATGCCTTCTGTCCTTGCGGTGATGGTCGTAGTCACAGCAATGTCCTTCGTGTCTGCAATCCCGGCACTCGCTGCATTCTTCGTTTTTACGGCATCCGGCACATTCCGAGCAGTCCGTCTTGCACGTACAATCCTTGCATGTGCAATCTTTGCAACAGCATTCTATTTTATCCCTTTTGTCTTTTTTGTCCTTACTGTTTTCCTGTGCGGCATAAACGGTAAAGGACACTGCGCTTAGAAGCACCGCGCAACTCAATAAGAACTTTTTCATCCGTTTTTCTTTTTAGTTAAACACCTTATTTGTCCGGCTTTTCCGCCCTCAGTCGGGGCCTTGCCTTCATGTTCACAAAGATAGGGAATAAAACGAAAGGACTATAGCTTTTTAGAAGTTATTATGTTTTATGGACAATAAAATCTTTGAAACGTTCCAAACCTTCTGCCAGTATGGCACGAGGGCAGGCGATGTTCCAACGCATGAAGCCTTCGCCCTCCTTGCCGTACATGGCTCCGGCATTGAGCCAAAGCCGGGCTTCCCGGGTCAGGCGGTGTTCCAGTTCGGCAGAAGGTGTGGCCAGTGTGCGGCAGTCCATCCATACCAAATAAGTTCCCTCCAGTTTGCAAATCGGAAAGTCCGGAAGGTGTTCCGTGCAGAATTCTTTCATGTACCTGTAATTCCCTTGCAGGTATGCCAACAGTTGGTCGAGCCAGTCCTCCCCCTTGCGGTATGCGGCGATGGTGGCGATTACTCCGAAAGGATTTACGTCGCACACCTCGTTGATGTTGATGGCTTTGTCGATTCGGCGGTGCATATCTTCGTCCGGAGCCACGATGTTGGCGATTTGCAGTCCTGCGATGTTGAATGCTTTGCTGGGGGATATGCAGGTGACGGCATGTCCCGTGAATGTTTCCGGCAAGGAGGCAAAAGGAATGTAGGCATGTCCCGGGTAGGTCAGTTCACAATGTATTTCGTCGGACACCACCGTCACGTTGTGGCGGAGGCAGATTTCGCCGATTTGCATCAGTTCCTCCCTTGTCCACACCCGTCCGGCAGGATTATGGGGATTGCAGAGCAGCATCACTTTTACCCGTTCGTCGGAGGCTTTCCGTTCCAAGTCTTCGAAATCGATGCGGTAGGTATGGTTTTCGTAAACGAGCGGGTTGCTTGCCACTTCGCAGCCGTTGTTGCGGATGGAGGAGAAAAAGCAGTTGTAGACGGGTGTCTGCACCAGTACTTTGTCGCCCGGCACGGTCAGGGCCTTGATGATGGCGGACACGGCAGGCACTACGCCGGAGGTATAAATCATCCACTCCTTTTCAATGGCCCATCCGTGCCTGCGTTTGAACCACGCGCAGACGGCTTCGTAATACTCATCGGGCACCCGTGTGTAACCGAAGATGCCGTGCCCCACGCGGTCGGCCAAGGCTTCCGTGATGGCGGGAGCCGTGCGGAAATCCATGTCCGCCACCCATAAAGGAAGTACGTCGCTGTCCGTCGCGCTGTCCCATTTGTAGGAATTCGTATGGCGGCGGGGAATTATCTCGTCAAAATCGTATTTCATACGCAGTCGCTGAAACAAGTTTGTTCGTCCCAAAGTTTAAGTTCACAGTTGGCAGGTGCCTTGATGTTTTCGTCGAGGATGATGTCGCCGTAGCTTTCGGCGATGATACATCCGGAAGAGGGATTTTTCACGCCGCTTATCGGTCCGTTGATGGTGGCCCGTACGCTGCTGTATTCGAAAGCGCGGTCGCATTCCGGACCGAAAGTACAATTCTCAAGCACCAGATCGCGGGCATAGCAGAGCGGTTGTTCTCCCGTGATGTGGCAGTTCACCAGACGCAGGTTGCGCGAGTGCCATCCCAAGTATTCGCCGTTCAGTTCGGAGTCGTACACGGTGACGTTTTCCACTTCCCAGAACGCATCCTTTGTGGTAATCCTGGCATGGTGGATTTCAACGTCTTTCACGTACTGGAAGACGTATTTGCTATCACTTTCCAACCCGTCTATGCGGATGTTGCGGCTGAACATGAACGGGTATCGCCCGTCGTGCAGCTTCAGGTTCTTTATGTCCAACCGGTTGCATCTCCAGAAAACTTCGTCGGCATCGTTGATTTCCACATTCTCGATTTCTATGTCCGTCATTTCGCGGAACATTTTGGGAGCGTCGATGCGTGTGTCGGTCATCTTCAAATGGTCGGAATACCACAGGGCGGAGCGTCCTCCCACGTCGAAGAAACAGCGGTCGATGACGAAACCGTGCACGTGCCAAAAGGGGTAATTGCCTTCGAAACGGCAGTTGGTGGCGATGATGTTGCTGCATTCTTTGATGGCCGATTCCCCAGCACGGACGGTCACGTGGTCCAGATGCAAGTCGCGCGAGCCGAACAAGGGGCGTTCGCCGCCAAATTCCATGTCTTTTATCAGTTGCATTGTATGATTGTTTTTAAAGTTTGTTACTTTAGAAGTCGTATATGGCTTTCTTATGTTTCTATACCTATTATATATGTGCAAAGTTACGCCAATATCATGGATTGAAGGGTAGACGGATTACGGATGTTACAACCCAAATTACGGAAACCGTGAGATTTTTGTCGTGCAAGGCTTCCGGTCAGATTTTCATCCACTGTTTTCCTCTCAGCCGGATCAGGAATATGATTCCACGGAAGCACAATTCCGCACACATGGCCACCCATACGCCTTTCAGGCCCATGGTGGGAGCGAGCCACGCCGCCAACGAGATTCGCACGGCCCAGATACTGAAAAAGTTCATCAATGACGGGACGAGGGTATTGGCTGCCCCGACGAATACGCCGTATGATATGATGGCTGCCGCAAACATCGGCTCGGCAAAAGCTTCGATGCGGAGTGCCATTACGCCCAATCTGCGGATTTCTTCCACGGGAGTCATCGTACCGATAATCTGCGGGGCGAAGATGTACATCACGACGCCCATTATTCCCATGACCGCCATGCCCATGAATACGGTGATGTAAGCAAAGCGGCGAGTGAGCCGACGCCGTCCGGCACCGAGGCTTTGTCCTACCAACGTGGTTGCGGCGTCGGCTATCCCGTATCCGGGCATGTAACAAAGGCTTTCGGCGGTGATGGCAAATGAGTTGGCGGCTATGGCCGGAATGCCGAGAGGGGCCACGATGACGGTGGTCATGATTTGTGCTCCGCAAATGACGACGTGCTCCAGGCCCATCGGCAGGCTGATACGGATGGAGTTTCGGACTATCGGTGGCGTGGGAAGAGACGGGCTTTTGCGCCATGCTTTTATCTTTAAGCCGGACGAACGGGTGAAGAGATACCATAAGGTTATGGCGGCAGCTACGCTTTCGGCAAGTCCCGTGCCCAAGGCGGCACCCTGTACGCCTAATCCCGCACCGGGTATGGACAAGGTCAGCCCGCCTACGGATAACTCACGCGATGGGAAGATGAGAAAGAAATTGAAAACGACATCGAGAATGCACATCAGTACACCGGCGATACTGGGAATGCGCATGTTGCCACTGCAACGTAACATGCCGGCGGCCAGAAAGTTCATTTGCAGGATGGGGAGAAAGAGCGAGAAAATCAGGAAATAAAGCGAGGCATCGCTACGAATGGCGCTGTCGCCTCCCAACCATTGAGGCAAGGCTCCGCTGACGGACACTCCGATTGTGGCCAGCAGTGCGCTGAATGCAAATGTCGAAGGCACGGAACGGCGCAATATGGAACGTGCGCAGTCCCAGTCACCGGCTCCGATTCGATGGGCTACTTGTACGGAGAAGCCTGTGGATGCCGCAGCACAAAGTCCCCAGAAAAGCCATGTGGTAGTGGATACCAATCCGATAGAGGCTGAGGCGTTTGCACCGAGGCTTCCCACCATCGCGGCATCGATGTATTGCATGACGATGGCCGAGAGCTGGGTTACGATGGCGGGTACGCTCAATGCCACCGTAAGGCGGAGCTGTTCGCCGGATGTCATCGGTTGGCCTTCGCGGATTAGGGCGAGCAGGTGGTCTGTTTTCTTCTTCTTTTCCTTCATGTATGTTTTGGGTCTGTTTGACGGATGGTTTTAGCTTGCACTCTTCTATGACCATGCAAAGTTCGGGAGAAAGTCAGGGTTGGGGAGTAGACAAATTACGGTTGTTATAACCCGAATTACGGATATTCTTACCAATATTACGATTTCAGGCTGAAGATTAGGGCAAAATCACTATATTTGTTTCCAAGAACATAAACAATGTGCTTCAATATGGAAGAAATTATCAAGCTCGACACGGTAGATTTGTACAATAAGCTCTATGGTGTGGAAACGTTGCATCCGTTGGTTTCGGTCGTCGATGCTTCGGAAATCAAACAGGACCTTCCGGCAAACGTCACGCTCAACTACGGACTTTATGCCCTTTATCTAAAGCAAACCAAGTGCGGGGACCTGCGCTACGGTCGGCAGTTGTATGATTACCAAGAAGGTACGGTGACGAGTTTTGCACCGGGGCAAGTGGTGGAAATCCGTCGTGACACGAATGTCCGTCCGCAATGGCAGGGGTTGGTGTTTCATCCCGATCTGATACGCGGTACTTCGTTGGGACAAGACATCAAACAGTATTCCTTCTTTTCGTATGCTTCGAATGAGGCTCTTCATCTGTCCGACGAAGAGAAAAGCATTTATCGAGACTGTCTGGAGAAAATCAAGATGGAGCTGTCCCGTCCGGTGGACAAACATAGCCGCCGCCTCATTGTCCGCAACATCGAACTTCTGTTGGATTATTGCATGCGTTTTTATGAACGGCAATTTGTTACGCGGAGCAAGGTGAACAAAGACATTCTGGTAAGATTTGAAGAACAGTTGGATGCTTATTTCCAAGGAGGGCGTCCGCAGTCGGAGGGGCTGCCTACCGTGAAATATTTTGCAGACCGGATGAACCTGTCGCCCAATTATTTCGGAGACCTTGTCAAGAAAGAAACAGGGCGTACGGCGCAAGAGTACATCCAAGGCAAACTGATAGAGGTGGCCAAGCAGGAAATTCTCGGTTCGAGCCGTAGCGTAAGCGAGATAGCTTACCGTCTCGGTTTCCAATATCCGCAGCATTTCACACGGATTTTCAAGAAGAGTGTCGGATGTACGCCGACCGGATATCGGGATTTGCAGGTTTGATAAGAATAGGAGGGAATGAATATATCGTCCATTCCGTTGGGTGATTGCACCTGCGGAATGGACGATACGTTTTTTATTTCAGGTATTCTTTGTAGAACTGTTCGAGCTTGTCGAATGGAATGGCTTCCAGATTGTCGTAAAGATCTACGTGGGTGGCTCCGGGGATGATCAATAACTCCTTGTTTGGGCCTTGCAATGTCTTGAACGCGTCCTCGCTGAAATAGCGCGAATGGGCTTTTTCCCCGTGGATGAGCAGTACGGCACTCCGTATTTCGTTGCTGTATGCGAGTATCGGCATGTTGACGAACGGAAGGGACGAGGTTTTGTTCCAACCTCCGTTCGAGTTGAGCGAACGTTTGTGGTAGCCGCGCGGTGTCTTGTAATAGGCATGGTAGTCCTTCACAAACTGTGGCGCGTCCTCGGGCAACGGGTCGGCGACTCCGCCGGCGAGGGCATACGTTCCGTTTTTGTAATCTTCCGTACGTTGTGCGTTGAGTTGCCGACGGAGTTCATAGCGCGCGTCGGTGTCCATTTTGTCGAAATATCCCTTGGCCGTCACCCGGCTCATGTCGTACATGGTAGAGGCCACGGTGGCTTTGATTCTGGTGTCGATGGCTGCCGCATTAAGGGCAAAACCGCCGAAACCGCAGATGCCGAGGATGCCGATGCGGTTTTCGTCAACTTCGTCGCGTGTGGCGAGATAGTCTACCGCTGCGCAAAAGTCTTCCGTGTTGATGTCGGGTGAAGCCACGTAACGGGGTTCACCGCCGCTTTCTCCGGTGTAAGAGGGGTCGAAGGCAAGGACCAGGAACCCGCGTTCGGCCAATGTCTGGGCATACAATCCGGAGGCCTGTTCTTTCACGGCTCCGAACGGGCCGCTTACGGCAATGGCGGAAAGCTTGCCTTTCACGTCCCGGGGTACATACAGGTCGGCGGCGAGTGTTATGCCGTAGCGGTTGTGGAAGGTAACTTTCGAGTGGTCTACTTTCTTACTTTTAGGGAACGTCTTGTCCCATTCTTCCGTCAGATTGAGTCTTTTTTCCATAAAGCTATCCTTTTCCAATGGTTTTACTTGTGCCATAAGGCTGCCCGACATGCAAAGGCATATAGCCATTGCCGCAGGCATGCTTTTCCACGTTTGTTTCATTTCGTTTAGGGTTTGGTTTGATGAAGGCAAAGATAGGGACTTATGTGCTTGCTGCGGGTAGACGGATTACGGATTCTGCAACCCTAATTACAGATTTGGGGATGGCTCGCTCCGGCAAAAAAAGAAATCCGTAATTAGGGTTGTTGTATCCGTAATTGGGGTTGTATGAGCGAAAGGATAATCTGCTACCTTTGTAATAACATATAAGATAAACATGAGTATGAAAAAGGTTATACACGGAGCCGGAGGCTTCGTATGGATAGGGTAAAATGGCAAAGACAGGAGTGAAAAAGGATAATAAGACATTGGACATAAAGACCGTGTGCGAATGTTGTCATTGTTTGGGCAGCAAGACGCTGCATCCGCAGGTGAGCCTTATCAATCTGGAAAAGCCGGAACTGGAAGAGGATGCCGTGAAGTTCGAATTCTATGCCATCTTGTTGATAGAGGATTGTCCGGACGGTTGTTGCTGTTGCGGCCGGAAGTATTATGATTATTCCGTGGCCACGATGGTATTCCTTACGCCGGGCGAAATCTTCCGTATGAGCAAGGAGGACACGTTGCCCCCCAAGGGCTGGCTCCTGGCATTCCATCCCGACTTGCTGTTCCGCACCTCGCTCAAGAACCACATCAAGAATTATACTTTCTTTTCTTATCACAAGGAAGAGGCGTTACACCTCTCCCGGCGAGAGACTTCCACAGTGACTTGTCTGTTGGAGCATATAGAAGAAGAACTGCACCATCCGATTGATGCGCATACCGGTACCATCCTTTCGCGCCACATCGAGCTTTTGTTGGATTATTGTACGCGGTTCTACGAACGCCAATTCATTACCCGTGAAAACAAAAACAAGCTTTTGCTGGCCCGTCTGGACCGGATGTTCGATGAATATCTTGATTCCGGACGGTTGTCGGCAGGAGGTTTGCCCGTCCTGGCGCAGTGTGCCGCTGCGCTGAATCTGTCTGCGACTTATTTTTCCGACTTGTTGAAGTTCGAGACCGGTAAGAGTTTGGAGGAATATTTTGAGTTCAGGAGACTGGATACGGCCCGGCGTTTATTGTCGGAAGGCATGCACACACCGGCCAAAGTGGCTCGTTTGCTGGGGTATCCGAACGTACAATGTTTCAGTCTGATATTTAAAAGGGTGGTAGGGGTGCCGCCGGGTGAGTTCCGTTATTCACGGAATTAAAAACCTCTGCACCCGTGAAGCGGATGCAGAGGTTTTGAGGTTATAACGGCATATTGCCGTGCTTCTTGGGCGGATTGCTTTGATTTTTGTTTCGGGCCATCTCCAAGGCGCGGATGAGTTTCCGGCGTGTGTCGCGCGGCATGATGATTTCGTCCACCAGTCCGCGCTCGGCTGCGCGGTAAGGATTGGAGAACTCTTCTTCGTATGCTTCCACAGCCGTCTTTTTCTCCTCCTCCGATGCTTTACGGTAGAGGATGTTGATGGCACCGGATGCCCCCATGACTGCAATTTCGGCTTGCGGCCAGGCAAAGTTCACGTCAGCACCGATCATCTTGCTGGCCATGACGATATAGGCTCCGCCGTAGGCTTTACGTGTAATCAGCGTGATTTTGGGAACGGTGGCCTCGGCGTAGGCATACACGATTTTGGCACCGTGACGGATGATACCGTCATGTTCTTGTGCCGTGCCCGGCAAGAAGCCCGGTACGTCTTCGAACGTCACCAAAGGGATGTTGAAACAGTCGCAGAAACGGATGAAGCGGGCGGCTTTGTCCGAAGCGTTGATGTCGAGCACGCCGGCCAGGAATGCCGGTTGGTTGGCGATGATGCCGACGGTTTGTCCTCCGAGGCGGGCGAAACCGATGACGATGTTCTTGGCAAAATGCGGCATCACTTCAAAGAAATATTGGTTGTCAACGACGGGTTCGATAACGTCTTTAATGTCGTATGGTTGGTTCGGATCTTCCGGAATCACCGTCTGCAAACTTTCCACACGGCGGTTCGCGTCGTCGCTGCAAGGCACGATCGGCGCGTCCTCCATATTGTTGGACGGCAGGAAACTGAGCAGTTCGCGGAGTTGCATCAGTGTTTCTTCTTCCGTCGGATAGACAAAATGAGCCACGCCGCTCTTGCTACTGTGCGTGTAAGCTCCTCCCAACTCTTCCTTGTCCACCACTTCATTGGTCACGGCCTTCACCACATCCGGCCCGGTGATGAACATGTGGCTGTTTTCGTTGACCATGAAAATAAAGTCGGTGAGGGCGGGAGAGTAGCAGGCACCTCCGGCACACGGGCCGAGGATGGCCGTGAGTTGGGGAATCACGCCGGAGGCCATCGTATTCTGGTAGAATATGGAAGCGTATCCCGCCAGACTGGTGATGCCTTCCTGTATGCGGGCGCCTCCCGAATCGTTCAGCCCGATGATGGGTGCGCCGCTCTTCAAGGCCAAAGTCTGCACTTTTACGATTTTGGCAGCGTTGGTCTCGCTCAACGAACCGCCGTGTACGGTGAAGTCGTAAGCGTAAACGAACACCTGCCGTCCGTCTATCTTGCCGTGACCGCACACCACGCCGTCTCCCGGAATCTGTTTCTTGTCCATTCCGAAGCGGGTGCAACGGTGGTTCACGAATTTGTCTATTTCGCAGAACGTGTCTTTGTCGAGCAACATGTCGATGCGTTCGCGTGCCGTCATGCGGCCCGAGGCGTGTTGCTTTTCTATCTTGTCCGGTCCGCCACCCTGTGAAGCCCGTTTGTCCAATTCCTCAAACCGGGCATATAGTTCTTCTCTTTTCATGCTTCTTGTATGAGTTCTAATTCTATCAACGTTTGATTGTCTTGTACGGCCTCTCCCTCTGTCACGAGAATGTTTTTCACCCTACAGTCCGAACTGACCTTATAATTGCTTTGCATCTTCATGGCTTCGAGTACGATGGCGATGTCACCTGCCTTCAGTTCGTCGCCCGGCTGTACGGGGATGCTGACCACCTTGCCCGGCATGGGAGCCACGATTTTATCCGACTGGCGTTCGTCCGCATGCTTTTTCATGCGGAGGTATTTGGCCTGTGTGTCCACCACGTCCACGTGGTAGGAGCGGTAGAACATGTTCACGTCGTAGCTCTTTCCGCCTTCTCCGCGAATCAGTTCCGCATTATAGGAATTACCGTCGTGCAGGATGGAGCAACTGCCGTTTTCGGCCATGACGATGTCCACCACGCACGGTTTGCCGTCGATGGTGAGTTCCACGCGGTTTCCCTCTTTGTTTACCAATGTCACGTCCGCGACACGGTCTCCTATGTGTATTTCCATAAAATATCCCTTTCCTTATTATATACGTAATACTCCCTTTTGCAGGCCGAACTCGCGCCAACGGCTGATGGGGCGGGAGTCTGTCGTGCGCACGGGGCTGTTCTCTTCCAGATTGAACAGGTAGTCCACGTAGGCGGCTATCATGGCCATGTTTTCTATCTCTTCGTTCTCTCCGTTGCTGCGTTGCAGCGAACGGGAATATTTTGACAGGAATGAAGTGTCGTATTCGCCTTTCACAAAAGCCGGGGCGTACATGATGCGGCGCAGGTAGCTGATGTTGGTTTTCAGTCCCGTGATTTTGAATTCATACAACACACGCCGCATACGTTCGATGGCAAACTGGCGGTTTGTGGCCCATACGATGAGCTTGCCGATCATCGGGTCGTAGTAGAGGGGGATTTCGTAACCTTCGTACACGTAGCTGTCGATACGCACACCGATGCCGTTCGGCTCCGTGAGTTGGCGGATGATGCCGGGGCAGGGGATAAACCCGTTTTCCGTGTCTTCGGCACAGATACGGCACTCGATGGCGTGTCCGCGTTGGAAGAGATCCTCTTGTTTGAAGCGCAGTGCTTCACCACCTGCCACATGGAGTTGTTCTTTGACGAGGTCTACGCCCACCACTTCTTCCGTGATGGGGTGTTCCACTTGCAGGCGTGTGTTCATCTCTAGGAAATAAAAGTGGCGGTATTTGTCCACCAGAAATTCTATGGTACCGGCACCACGGTAGTTCACCGCCCGGGCGGCGGCTACGGCTTTCTCGCCCATCTCCCGGCGGAGTTCCGGCGTGAGGAAAGGCGAAGGGCTTTCTTCCACGATTTTCTGGTTGCGGCGTTGCACGGAGCACTCTCGGTCGAAGAGATGCACCACGTTGCCATAGGCATCCCCAAGTATTTGGAATTCGATATGGTGCGGCTCTTCCACGAATTTCTCCAGATACACCGTGTCGTCTCCGAAAGAAGACATGGATTCCGAGCGGGCCGAGTCGTAAGCCTCTTTCACTTCGTCTTCGCTATGGATGAGGCGCATGCCTTTTCCGCCGCCCCCCATGGAGGCTTTCAGCATGACGGGAAAACCTATTTCCTTGCAGATGCGTACGGCTTCGTCGGCGTCTTTCAGCGGTTCGGCAGTGCCCGGAACCACCGGTACTCCGGCCGCCATCATGCGTTGTCGGGCTGCAATCTTGTCTCCCATGGCTTCCATCGTATCAGCTGTCGGGCCGATGAAGATGATGCCTGCGGCCTCGCAACGGCGGACAAACTCCGCATTCTCGGACAGAAAGCCGTAGCCGGGATGGACGGCGTCGGCTTTGCATTTTACGGCCACGTCGATGATACGGTCGATGTTCAGATAACTTTCGTGCGACTCGGCCGCGCCGATGCAGTAAGCTTCGTCGGCATACATCACGTGCCTTGACGTACGGTCGGCCTCAGAAAATACAGCCACGGTACGCAAACCCATTTCGCGGCACGAGCGCATGACCCGCACAGCGATTTCGCCACGATTGGCGATCAAAACTTTTTTAATCATCTTTATGTCATTTATCCTACATGTTCTCCTAACCCACGAGCAAGAACAGTTTTTTAACGAACGGCAGGTCTTCTGACTCGCCCCCTTTCTGAAACCTTCCCGGCCATGACAAACAAGTGGCCAGTGGTGATGGTGCTTTTTCAGAAAGTTCACGGAGCATCACAGCAGCGGGACTGTCCGGGATTTGCACCCGATTCCCTTTTAATCCGTACGCAAGGACTTGCGCACAGAACCGATTCTTGTGCAAAGGTACGTCTTTTTTCCATTACAGCCTAATGGTTTCAAAAGAAATTAATTCTCCGTAGGATGGAAGGTGGCGGGTGGATTTGTGGAGAGGGAGATTAGACATAAGCACAAAAGAACATATTTTTTCCGTAGAAGTCATTTTGCCTTTTTGTTCTTTTGTTCTTCTGTCTTAATACTTTTCAGGATGTTTGTGTGCTGAAGATTATAAGACATAAGCACAAAAGGACATATTTTTCCCGTAGAAGTCATTTTGCCTTTTTATTCTTTTGTTCTTCTGTCTCATAAAATGTCTTTTTGTTACTGTATGGGAGGATTTCAGTTCAAAAAGACAGCGTTTTCGTTTTATCTGACAGGCCAAAAATGGGTGAACCGTAGCATATAGAGCATCTTCTTGTATATTTATACGGTATATGCGTTGCTGTTTTGCATATTTTCTGCATATATGCAATTCAATCTCAAGAGAATGACAAATCATTCGGCTGAAAGCGGAAAATCATTCTCCGCATGTCGGTTCGTGTTTCTCTTTCAAACGCCGGAAAAATGTCTTTTTTCCGGCAAATTTCCGGCTTGCAAACCACGTGCCGGATTTATTTGGCTGCTTTTTCCGTTCCAAAATCCGGTAACATCGTGCAAGCCGGATGTGTCTTTAAGCTTACGTACCGAGCCACTTCATGCGGCAGGAAAGGCATGAACGGGTGACAGAGGATAAATATTCTTGCGCATGAGTTGTCATTTTGTTATTCCTGACGGGGTGTATGGTTGCGTTATTCTTGCCCGAAGCGTTATCTATGTGCAAATACGCGATTCTCAGGGATGCGAAAATGACATCGTGTCAAAGTGTCAACAGCATGCCGGATTGGGCTTTAATATTTTTTAAGTATAATATAACGTCTTCCGGCAAGTATTTTATAAGGTTCGTTCGTATATATATTATATTCACGTTAAGTTGATAGTATGAATAAAATATTGTATGGCGCGCTGGGAGCCTTCTTCATTTCTTTTCCCATGCAAGCGAAAATACTCGTGTATCCGAGGATAGAAGACAAGGCCGTTGTGGACGACGGCCGTTACAAGGTGTACGTCAGGGAAGCCGGGACGGAAAATGCGTGGCGGGAGTTACAGGTCTTTTCGGCGGAAGTGGACATGGACACCCGGAGCCGGGCGGCCATGGCGCAGTTCGACGCAGACGAGCCGGTGGAGGTGAAGGTCGTCACGCCGGGACAGATGGACGACAACGTAAAAATACGGCCGCTCTCGCAAGGTATATTATATAATAAGGTGGGCGGGCACGCCTTGACGTTCCGCTTGGAGCGTCCGGCCAAGTTGAGTGTGGAGTTCGGGGGCGACCGCATGGGCAATCTCCATTTGTTTGCCAATGAGGTGGAGACGGAGACGTATGACGGAACGGAGGGCGAAGGCGTCGTGGTTTGGGACGGCGGTTCGAAAGATATTTTCCGGAAAGATTGCCGTCTGATTTATTTCGGTCCCGGCGTACATAAGCCCAAGGATCTGCCCAACGGCGAGATAGACGTACCGAGCAACTGCACGGTCTATCTGGCACCGGGAGCTTTGGTGAAAGCCAAACTCAGGGTGGACAGGGCGAAGAATGTGCGGATTGTGGGACGCGGGATGCTGTTCCAACCCTTGCGCGGCGTGGAAATCACCCGTTCGCGCAACGTACACGTGGAAGGCATTACGGTGGTCAACCCCCAGCATTACACCATATTGGGCGGCGAGAGCCGTAAGGTGACGGTCAGGAATGTGAAGAGTTTCTCGTCCCGGGGGTGGAGCGACGGAATAGATTTGATGTGTTGCCACGACTGGTTGGTGGACGATGTGTTTCTTCGTACGAGCGACGACTGTTTGGCATTTTACAACCACCGTTGGTGGTTTTGGGGAGGGACGAGCAACCTGACGGTGCAAAACTCCATTTTGTGGGCCGATGTGGCGCATGCCATTAACGTGGGAGGTCATGGCGACGACCGTTCCCCGAAGGGAGAGACGCTTCGCGGCGTGAGGTTCCGCAACATAGACGTGCTGAACGTGGATGAGGATGACGACAATTACCGTGGAGTGATGGCCGTGTGTGCGGGCGACAAGAACCGGGTGGAGGATGTGTCGTTCGAGGATATCCGGGTGGAAGACTGCGAAGAGGCCCGGCTGATAGACATCCGTGTTATTTTCAATGAGAAATACAACCGTGAGCCTGGCGGTCCGATTCGTAACCTTGTCTTCCGTAATATCCGCTACCAAGGGGAAGGGGGAAAAATGTATCCCATGCGGATAAAAGGATATGACGCAGACAACGACGTGCGCGGCGTACTGTTGGAGAATGTCACGGTAGACGGGAAGAAACTGACGGGCACGGAAGGGATGGAGATGAACGGCTTCGTTTCCGATGTGGAAGTAAAGTAGGGTGCTTGTCTTTCGTTTTGTTCATGAAAGCGCGGATAGGTTGCTTTTTTGTCATGAGAAGTGTCTTTTTCGGCGTAAATAGCGAAATAAATTGCAAGTATTCGCATTTATTTGTACCTTTGCCCCCTAATAAGGTTTGTAGAGAACGATTGTCATGGAACAGTTGAAACATGAATGCGGTATCGCTATGATACGCTTGCTGAAGCCCTTGGAGTATTATCAGGAAAAGTATGGTACTTGGATGTTCGGCTTGAACAAGCTTTACCTGTTGATGGAGAAACAGCATAACCGCGGACAAGAAGGCGCCGGACTGGCTTGCGTGAAGATGGAGGCGAATCCCGGAGAAGAGTATATGTTCCGTGAACGGGCGTTGGGTACGGGTGCCATTACCGAGATTTTTTCTTCCGTGCAGTCCCGGTTCAGGGATTTGAGCGCGGAACAGTTTGCAGACGCCACGTATGCCAAACGGCAGCTTCCTTTTGCCGGTGAAATTTATATGGGCCACCTTCGGTATTCAACGACCGGAAAGAGTGGCCTTTCTTTTGTCCATCCGTTTCTGAGGCGCAACAACTGGCGGGCGAAAAACCTTGCGTTGTGCGGTAATTTCAATCTGACGAATGTGGATGAGGTATTTGCCGACATTACGGCCAAAGGGCAGCATCCCCGGATTTATTCCGACACTTATATCATGCTGGAGCAAGTGGGGCACAGGCTCGACCGCGAAAGCGAACGCCTTTACGCCGAAGCCGTAGGGCTGGGGCTGTCCGGTATGGACATTACACGCTATATCGAGGAGCGTATCGACGTGAACAACGTGTTGCGCACGGCGGCCCCCTTGTGGGACGGCGGTTATGTGGTGTGCGGGGCGACGGGCAGCGGCGAGATGTTTGTCCTGCGCGACCCGTGGGGTATCCGGCCTGCCTTTTGGTATAAAGACGATGAGGTTTTGGTCGTGGCTTCCGAGCGTCCTGTCATCCAGACGGTTTTCGCATTGGAGACGGAGCAGATACACGAACTCATGCCGGGGCAGGCGGTCAGCGTGCATAAGGACGGAGAGATGCGTCTGGAACAAATCCTGCAACCCAAGGAGGTGAAAGCCTGTTCGTTCGAACGAATCTATTTCAGCCGTGGAAGCGACCGCGATATTTACCTGGAGCGTAAGGCTTTGGGCATGCAGTTGCGCGATGCCATCCTGAAAGCCATTGGCGGGGATTTGGAACATACGGTGTTCTCTTTTATTCCGAACACGGCGGAAGTCGCCTTTTATGGCATGTTGGACGCTTTCAAGGCATATCTGAACCAAACCAAGATTGCCCAGATAGAAGCGTTGGGGCATAAGCCCACTCATGAGGAGCTCGAACGCATCCTGAGCCAGTATATCCGTAGCGAGAAAGTGGCTATCAAGGACATCAAACTGCGTACGTTCATTACGGAAGGCAACAGCCGGAACGATTTGGCCGCGCATGTGTATGACATCACTTACGGGAGCGTGAATGCCTACGAGGACAATCTGGTGGTCATCGACGACAGTATCGTGCGCGGGACTACGCTGAAAGAGAGCATCATCCGCATCCTCGACCGCCTGCATCCGAAGAAAATCGTGTTGGTGTCTTCTTCTCCGCAGGTGCGCTATCCCGATTATTACGGTATCGACATGTCCAATATGGACGAATTCATCGCTTTCCGCGCAGCCGTGGAGCTGTTGAAAGAACGGGGCATGGCGCACGTGGTAGGCGAGGTTTATGAACAATGTAAAATGCAGATGGGGTTGCCTAAAGAAGAGATGGCGAACAGTGTGAAAGCCATCTATGCTCCTTTTACGGACGAAGACATTTCACGCAAGATGGTGGAGATGTTGCGTCCGGCAGGAGTCACCACGCCCATTGAAATCGTATACCAGACGCTGGAGGGCCTTCATGAGGCCTGCCCGGAGCATTCGGGCGACTGGTATTTCAGCGGCGACTATCCGACACCGGGCGGTGTGAAGCTGGTGAACCGGGCGTTCATCAGTTATTATGAGAATGTGTTTAAGGCAAATAAATAAGATAATAAAGATTGTATTTCTGCAATGAGAAACGTGACACTTATCCTCGACGACGGGAGCCGTTTTCACGGCAAGTCGTTCGGTTATGAAAAACCGGTGGCCGGCGAAGTGGTTTTCAATACGGCCATGATGGGGTATCCGGAGAGTTTGACCGACCCGTCTTATGCCGGGCAGTTGATGACGCTGACCTATCCTTTGGTCGGGAACTACGGCGTGCCGGCTTTTACCATGGAAGAGAATGGCCTGGCCACTTTTATGGAGAGCGACCGGATTTATGCCTCGGCCATTATCGTAAGCGATTATAGTCTGGCCTACAACCATTGGAATGCAAAAGAAAGTCTGGCGGACTGGCTGAAACGGGAACAGGTGCCGGGCATCACGGGAGTGGATACGCGTGAGTTGACGAAAGTGTTGCGCGAGCACGGGGTGATGATGGGTAAAATCGTGTTTGACGACGAACCGGATAACATACCCGAGGCCGATTATAACGGTGTGAACTTCGTGGATAAAGTGTCGTGTAAGGAAATCATCCGCTACAATGAAGGAGACGGGCGGAAGAAAGTTGTGCTGGTGGATTGTGGCGTGAAACACAATATCATACGTTGCCTGCTTCGTCGCGGCGTGGAAGTGATACGTGTGCCTTGGGACTATGATTTCAATACGTTGGAGTTTGACGGCCTTTTCTTGGCCAACGGTCCCGGCGACCCAGATACGTGCGAGGCTGCGGTGGCGAACATCCGCAAGTTCCTTGCTTCTCCTTCGGTGCGCCCCTGCATGGGCATCTGTATGGGCAACCAGCTTTTGAGCAAAGCGGCCGGTGCCCGGATTTATAAATTGAAGTACGGACACCGCAGCCACAATCAGCCGGTGAGGATGGTGGGCACGACCCGTTGTTTCATCACGAGCCAGAATCACGGTTATGCCGTGGATGCGGAAACGCTCGGGGCAGACTGGGAACCCTTGTTCGTCAACATGAACGACGGTTCCAACGAGGGCATACGCCATAAAGTGAATCCTTGGTTTAGCGCGCAGTTCCATCCGGAAGCTTGCAGCGGTCCGGTGGATACGGAGTTCATGTTCGATGATTTTGTTAATTTGCTCAAATAAGAAACAGGTGGTCTATGGAAGATAAAGGAATAAAGAAAGTCTTGTTGTTAGGTTCCGGTGCGCTGAAGATCGGCGAGGCCGGTGAGTTTGATTACTCTGGTTCGCAAGCATTGAAAGCGTTGAAAGAGGAAGGGATAGAGACGGTACTCATCAATCCGAACATCGCTACCGTGCAGACGAGCGAAGGTGTCGCCGACCAGATTTATTTTTTGCCGGTGACTCCGTTCTTTGTGGAGAAAGTCATCCGGAAGGAACGGCCGCAAGGCATCTTGTTGGCGTTTGGAGGACAGACGGCTTTGAATTGCGGTGTGGCCTTATATAAGGAAGGCATTTTGGAGAAATACGGCGTGCAGGTGCTCGGAACTCCGGTACAGGCTATCATCGACACGGAAGACCGTGAATTATTCGTGAAGAAGCTCGATGAAATCGACGTGAAGACCATCAAGAGCCATGCTTGCGAGAATATGGAAGAAGCCCGCAAGGCGGCTGCTCATCTGGGCTATCCCGTGATTATCCGTGCGGCCTATGCGCTGGGTGGATTGGGCTCCGGATTCTGCGACAATGAGGAAGAACTTAACAAGTTGGCAGAGAAGGCTTTCTCGTTTTCACCTCAAGTGTTGGTGGAGAAGAGTTTGAAAGGATGGAAAGAGATTGAATACGAAGTGGTGCGCGACCGTTATGACAACTGTATCACGGTGTGCAACATGGAAAACTTTGACCCGCTCGGCATTCATACCGGCGAAAGTATCGTGATTGCTCCCTCGCAGACGTTGACCAATTCGGAATACCACAAATTGCGGGCGTTGAGCATCCGCATCATCCGTCACATCGGAATCGTGGGAGAATGTAATGTGCAATATGCTTTCGACCCTGAGTCGGAGGATTACCGTGTCATCGAGGTGAATGCCCGCCTGAGCCGTTCTTCTGCTTTGGCTTCCAAGGCCACGGGGTATCCATTGGCTTTTGTGGCGGCCAAGTTGGGGTTGGGTTACGGGCTGTTCGAGCTGAAAAACTCCGTGACGAAAACAACGTCGGCCTTCTTCGAGCCGGCGTTGGATTATGTGGTGTGCAAGATACCGCGTTGGGATTTGGGTAAGTTCCGGGGTGTGGACCGCGAGTTGGGTTCCTCCATGAAGTCTGTAGGCGAGGTGATGGCCATAGGCCGTACTTTCGAAGAGGCTATCCAGAAAGGCTTGCGCATGATAGGTCAGGGGATGCATGGTTTTGTGGAGAACAAGGAACTGCAAATCGACGACATCGATGCCGCCCTGCACGAACCGACCGACAAGCGTATCTTTATCATCTCCAAGGCCATGCAGCAAGGTTATACGATAGACCGGATTCATGAACTGACGAAGATAGACAAGTGGTTCCTGCAAAAACTGCAGAACATCAAGGATACGTCCAAGGCTTTGCATGCCTGTAAAAGCATCAATGTGTTGGACAATGACTTGCTGCGCCAGGCGAAGGTGCAAGGCTTTACGGATTTCCAGATAGCCCGTGCCTTGGGTATGGAAGAGGAAATGGACATCGAAGAGGCTTCGCTGATAGTACGCCGTCGCCGCTTGTCCGCAGGTATCGTACCGGTTGTGAAGCAAATAGACACGTTGGCTGCCGAGTATCCGGCGCAGACGAACTATTTGTACATGACTTATAGCGGTATAGCCCATGACATTCATTACGAACACGACAAGCGTAGTATTGTGGTTTTGGGTTCGGGTGCCTATCGTATCGGGTCGTCCGTCGAGTTCGACTGGTGCGGCGTGCAGGCGTTGAACACCATCCGTAAAGAAGGTTTCCGTTCGGTGATGATTAACTACAATCCCGAAACGGTATCTACCGACTACGACATGTGCGACCGCCTTTATTTCGACGAACTGACTTTCGAGCGCGTGTTGGATATTCTGGACTTGGAATGTCCGAAAGGGGTTATCGTTTCTACGGGCGGACAAATCCCGAACAACCTGGCCATCCGTTTGGACCAGCAGCGTATTCCTATTCTCGGCACGACGGCCAAGAGCATCGACAATGCGGAAGACCGTGAGAAGTTCTCGGTCATGTTGAACCGTATCGGTGTGGATCAGCCGGAGTGGAGCGCGCTGACCAGCATGGACGATGTAAACGCATTTATAGATAAGGTGGGCTTTCCGGTTCTGGTGCGTCCTTCATACGTGCTTTCAGGTGCGGCGATGAACGTATGTTCCAACCAGGATGAGTTAGAGCGATTCTTGAAGTTAGCCGCCAATGTGTCTCATAAACATCCTGTTGTCATCAGTAAGTTCTTACAGCATGCCAAAGAGGTGGAGATGGATGCCGTGGCACGTGAGGGAGAAATCGTGGCATACGCCATCAGCGAGCACATCGAGTTTGCCGGCGTGCATTCGGGAGATGCCACAATCCAGTTCCCTGCACAGAAACTGTATGTGGAGACGGTGCGCCGCATCAAGAAGATTTCCGGGCAAATAGCCCGCGAGTTGAAAATCAGCGGCCCGTTCAATATCCAGTTCTTGGCTAAGGACAACGACATCAAGGTCATTGAATGCAACCTGCGCGCTTCGCGGAGTTTCCCGTTCGTGAGCAAGGTGCTTAAGATCAATATGATTGAACTGGCCACGAAAGTCATGCTGGGATTGCCCGTGGAGAAACCGAACAAGAGCCTGTTCGATTTCGATTATGTGGGTATCAAGGCCAGTCAGTTCTCCTTCAACCGCTTGCAGAAGGCCGACCCCGTACTGGGAGTCGATATGGCATCGACCGGAGAAGTCGGTTGTTTGGGCGACGATTCGGGAACCGCTTTGCTTACGGCTATGCTTTCGGTAGGGCATCGTATTCCGAAGAAGAACATTCTTTTGTCTACCGGTGGTGCTAAACAGAAAGCCGACATGCTGGAAGCAGCCCGTACTTTAAAAGAGCATGGTTATACGCTTTACGCTACGGGAGGGACGAGCCGCTATCTGACGGAGAACGGTGTAGAGAACAACCTGGTGTATTGGCCGAGCGAAGAGGGGACGCCTCAGGCGCTTACCATGCTGCATAATCGGGAGATAGACATGGTGGTCAATATCCCGAAAGATTTGACGGTAAGCGAATTGAGTAACGGTTACAAGATTCGCCGTGCTGCGGTGGATTTGAACATTCCTTTGATTACGAACTCCCGTTTGGCAAGTGCCTTTATCCAGGCTTTCTGCCATATTGATATGGATGATTTGCCCATAAAGAGTTGGTCTGAATATAAGTAAACACTACACAATCATACCATACCATGAATTTTGAAATTGTTTATGTCTTAATCTGTCTGGCCGCTATGGTCGTAGCACTTATCTACGACCGTATGCGTCCGGGCATGATACTTTTTTCTGTCGTCATCCTGTTTTTCTGTGCGGGAATACTTACGCCCAAGGAAGTGTTGGAAGGTTTCTCGAACAAAGGCATGATTACGGTGGCTCTTTTGTTTCTGGTCAGTGAGGGAATACGTAAGAGCGGAGTGTTGGAACGTTTGATTTTTGCCATGTTGCCGCAAAAGAAGTCTACGGTGGCAGGGGCTAATCTACGCGTTCTGCCGGTCATTGCTTTCATTTCGGCTTTTCTGAACAACACGCCGGTGGTGGTTATTTTTGCGCCTATCATCAAGAACTGGGCGAGACGGATGAAACTGCCACCTGCAAAGTTTCTGATTCCTCTTTCGTATGCCACTATCCTTGGCGGTATTTGTACGTTGATAGGAACTTCTACGAATCTGGTGGTGGACGGAATGATACAAGACGCAGGTTTTAAGGGCTTTTCCATCTTCGAGTTGGGACAGGTCGGGGTGATTATAGCCATTGTGGGCATCATCTATTTGGTTTGTTTTGCCAAACGTTTATTGCCCGACCGAACCCTGAAAGATGACGACATAGAAGAAAGTAGCGACTCGGGCGATGTTGTGCGCGTGGAAGCCGTGTTGGGAGCACGTTTCCCCGGAAACGGAAAAACGTTGCGCGAATTTGATTTTCACCGTCACTATGGAGCCACGGTAAAGAGTCTGCATCGTAATGGTGAACGTCTCCAAGGGGATTGGATGAATGTACGTCTGTCGGAGAATGATACGTTGATTCTGGATGCAGATGGTACCTTTATTCCGACATGGGGAGACAGCCGTGTGTTTTTGATGTTGTCGGTGTTGGATGCGGAACCCGAAATGGGAAAGAAAAAGAAATATCTGGCCATGATTCTGTTGTTGGTGATGATTATCGGGGCAACGGTAGGCGAGCTTCCGGTCGTGGAGCAGGCTCTTCCCGGACTGAAGTTGGATATGTTTTTCTTTGTTTGTGTCACAACGGTGATTATGGCTTGGACGGGAATGTTTAATCCTAAGAAATATACGAAGTTCATTTCATGGGACGTGTTGATTACCATCGCCTGTGCTTTTGCTATCAGTAAGGCGATGAGTAATTCCGGTTTTGCGGCTTTCATTGCCGAATATATAATAGGTATGACCGATGCTCTCGGACCGTATGCTTTGTTGGCCGTGATTTTTATTATCACGAACTTGTTTACGGAGTTGATAACGAATAATGCGGCGGCGGCCCTGTCCTTTCCTATAGCCTTGGAGGTGGCCAATCATTTGGGCGTGAGCCCGACTCCGTTTTTTGTAGTGATTTGTATGGCTGCATCGGCTTCGTTCTCTACACCTATCGGTTATCAGACCAATCTGATTGTACAAGGTATCGGAGGCTATAAATTTACCGATTTCGTTAAAATAGGCTTGCCTTTGAACATAATTGTGTTTGTGTTATCTGTATTTTTAATACCTTTGTTCTGGAATTTTTAAAAGAGAAGTAAGCAGTTTATGGGAGAGGCGACAAATATCTATCCGATATACGAAAAAATGATGACCCGTTCGGACAAGGAACAACTTCTTGGACAACGTGGGGTGATGGTCTGGTTCACCGGCTTGTCCGGTTCCGGGAAAAGTACGGTGGCACTCGGTGTAGAACGGGAGTTGCATAAGCGTGGTATCTTGTGCCGCATTTTGGATGGTGATAATATTCGTAGCGGTATCAATAAGAATTTAGGTTTCTCGGCCGACGACCGGAAAGAGAATATCCGTCGTATTGCTGAAATCGGAAAATTATTCGTAGATACGGGAGTGGTGACGCTTTCTGCCTTTATCAGTCCCACGAACGAATCCCGTCGCATGGCTTCTGAGATTATCGGGGCGGACGATTTTAGGGAAGTCTATGTGTCCACACCGTTGGAAGTTTGCGAGCAACGCGACGTAAAGGGTTTGTATGCTCGTGCACGTCGGGGAGAAATTAAGGATTTTACAGGGGTCAGTGCCCCCTTCGAGGTGCCGGAACATCCGGCTCTGACGCTGGATACTTCCGTTCTGACATTGGAAGAATCGGTTAATAAAGTGTTGGAACTTATATTGAACAATAAATAAATCAAAATATTATGTCTGAATATAAATTGAGTCATTTGCAGGAGTTGGAGGCAGAGTCCATTCACATTATCCGTGAGGTGGCGGCCGAGTTTGAGAATCCTGTAATGCTTTACTCCATAGGAAAGGATTCGTCCGTGATGGTTCGTTTGGCTGAGAAGGCTTTTGCCCCGGGAAAGGTTCCTTTCCCTTTGATGCACATCGACTCCAAGTGGAAGTTTAAGGAGATGATACAATTTCGCGATGAGTACGCCAAAAAATACGGTTGGAACCTGATAGTGGAGTCCAATATGGAAGCGTTTCGGGCAGGGGTAGGCCCCTTTACGCACGGCAGTAAGGTGCATACGGATTTGATGAAGACCAAGGCTTTGTTGGATGCTCTGGCCAAGTATAAGTTTGACGCGGCTTTTGGTGGAGCGCGTCGCGATGAAGAGAAAAGCCGTGCAAAGGAACGTATCTTTTCGTTTCGTGACCAGTTCCAGCAGTGGGATCCTAAGAACCAGCGCCCGGAGTTATGGGATATTTATAACGCCCGTATCCACAAAGGAGAGAGTATTCGGGTGTTTCCATTGAGTAATTGGACCGAATTGGACATCTGGCAGTACATCCGTTTGGAAAACATTCCTATCGTCCCGCTGTATTATGCCAAGGAACGTCCGGTAGTGAACATCGACGGGCAACTGATTATGCCGGACGACGACCGTTTGCCGGAAAAATACCGCGACAAGATTGAGATGAAAAAGATTCGTTTCCGTACGCTGGGTTGTTGGCCGCTGACCGGTGCCATCGAAAGCGAAGCCGACACGATAGAGAAGATTGTGGAGGAAATGATGACTACCACCAAGAGCGAGCGTACGACCCGTGTGATAGACTTCGACCAGGAGGCGTCCATGGAACAGAAAAAGCGTGAAGGGTATTTTTAATTCAGGAGGGTATTATATGGCTACATTAAATATAAAGGAGTTTTTAGACCAAGACGAGAAAAAAGATTTGTTGCGCCTGTTGACGGCCGGTTCGGTGGATGACGGAAAATCCACATTGATAGGTCGGCTTTTGTTCGATAGCAAGAAACTGTATGAAGATCAGTTGCAGGCTTTGGAGCGTGACAGCAAACGTGTGGGGAATGCCGGCGACCATATAGATTATGCTTTGTTGCTCGACGGTTTGAAAGCGGAGCGCGAAGAAGGCATCACCATAGACGTGGCTTACCGTTATTTCTCGACGAACCAACGCAAATTTATTATTGCCGACACTCCGGGACACGAACAATACACCCGCAACATGATTACCGGCGGTTCCACGGCTAATTTAGCCATTATATTGGTGGATGCCCGTACGGGAGTCATTACGCAGACCCGTCGTCATACATTTCTTGTTTCCTTGTTGGGAATCAAACATATCGCGTTGGCCGTGAACAAGATGGACTTGGTGGATTTCGACGAAAACGTGTTCGATGCCATTGTAGCGGAATACAAGGCTTTGACGGATAAATTAGGTATAGAGGATGTGACCTGTTTTCCCCTTTCCGCTTTGGATGGCGACAATGTGGTAGAGAAGTCTGAGCGTACGCCTTGGTATGAAGGCACCAGCCTGTTGGACTTTTTGGAGACCGTACCTATTCATACCGACCGCAACATGACGGATTTCCGTTATCCTGTGCAGTACGTGTTGCGCCCTAACCTCGACTTCCGTGGGTTCTGCGGGAAGATAGCTTCCGGTGTGGTACGGGAAGGAGATGAAATTATGGCTCTTCCGTCGCGTAAGAAGTCACATGTGAAACGTATTGTGACGTATGACGGAGATTTGAAAGAGGCTTTTTGCCCGCAATGTGTGACGTTGACGTTGGAGGATGAGATAGACATTTCACGCGGTGAAATGTTAGTACATCCCGACAATGTGCCGGAAGTAGGGCGCTATTTCGAGACGATGCTCGTATGGATGGACGAAGAACCGATGGATCGTAACAAGCATTTTTATCTGAAGCATAATACGAATACGACCCGTGCCACGGTAGGTGAGATTTGTTATCAGGTAGATGTGAATACGATGGAGCAGCGTCCGGCGGACGGTTTTCGTTTGAATGAAATCGGGAAAGTGCATATCACGACGGCAAAACCCATATTTTTCGATGCCTATCAGAAGAACCGTGCGACCGGTTCCTTCATATTGATAGATCCGATTACGAACAACACGAGTGCAGTGGGTATGATTATCGGTCCGGTGGATGCCAAGGAGAATGACGTTGAGCGCCTTCCGGAGTTGAACCTGCCCAAATTGGGTATCGGAAAAGAGCATTACGAAGCCATAGAGAAAGCCGTCAAAGATTTGGGACGCCAAGGTCTCGCGATAGAAATCATTAAAGAATAACCTTAATTAAAAATCAAAGTTTCATGGGATTATTAGAGTTCAGCAAACTTCCGGTCAATACGTTGGTAGGTGCCGATTGGAAAACGTTTAAAGAAATGACGCGTGGTCAGGAGATAGCTCCGGACAAGCGTACCAAGTATTATCTGACGAAGAGCGTATGCAGGCTGTTGAGTTTGTTGGCACCTATCCAAGACCGCAGGTTTGAGGAGAAGTTGGGGGCGTACGAATTCGACCACGATCCTGTTTTCATTCTCGGACATTGGAGAAGCGGGACGACCTTTGTGCACAACATCTTTGCGCAGGACGATAATTTCTGTTATACGACCACGTACCAGACCGTATTCCCCCATCTGATGATGTTCGGCCAACCTTTCTTCAAGAAGACGATGGGTTGGCTTATGCCGAACAAACGTCCGACGGACAATATGGAGTTGGCTCCCGACCTGCCGCAGGAGGAAGAATTCGCATTGTCGAACATGATGCCTTATTCCTTCTATGACTTTTGGTTCTTTCCTCAGAAGTGGCAGGAATATTGCGACAAGTATCTGACGTTCGAGAACATTACGAAAGAGGAACTTCAGGTATTCAAGGAAACATTTGTGAAGTTGATGAAAATTTCCAGATACTGTACGACGGGAGGAGATGTGTATTTATCCAAGAACCCGCCCCATACGGGACGCGTAAAAGCCTTGGTCGAGATGTTCCCCAATGCCAAGTTCATTTATCTGATGCGTAACCCCTATACGGTGTTCGAGAGCACACGCAGTTTCTTCACCAATACCATCAAACCGTTGGAATTGCAGCATATCAGCGACGAGGAGATGGAGAAGAATATCCTTCTTACCTATACGAAGCTTTACCGCGCTTATGAGGAGCAGAAGAAGTATGTGCCGGAAGGAAATCTTTTTGAAGTGAAATTCGAGGATTTTGAGGCTGATGCATTCGGAACCACGAAGCTTGCGTATGAAAAATTAGGTATTCGTGAGTTTGATTGTGCCGAGGCTGCCATACGCCAGTATACAGACCGGAAGAAAGGCTACAAAAAGAATAAATATGAGTATAAGCCCCGTACCATTCAGTTGGTGAATGAAAATTGGGGATATGCCCTTAAGGATTGGGATTATGAGATACATCCGTAAGATGGGAATCCGTATCCCCCTTTAAAACGAAGCATCCTCTCATTTTCGAGTGAGAGGATGCTTCGTTTATGAATAGGGATGGAATAAAGTTCATTCCACACTCGTGGTCGAAAGACTGAAGTTTTCCATCAGAATCTCTCCTTGAGTGGTGTATTCTTTTACGAGCCGATTGGTTTCTTCTCCATTTACGTAAGCGATAATTGTTACTTTTAACCGTTTTCCCGATTCCTCGGAAGTACTTGTTGCCGAGCCTGAACAAGTCATGAAAAAACCGTCTTGTCCCGTTTGGCAACTCACTCTGTTACTTTTCATTTTGCCTACCGAATACGAATCACCCAAGTATTCCCCGTTTTCGTCATATAGTCTTGCCGGTCCGTTTACGTTTGTAGCTCCGAATACGAGGTTCACCTCAAAATCTTCGGTGTTCCCAGACTGTTCTACTACGATTTTATGAATACCCGTCCTCATTCCGTGGTGATCATTTTTATGGTCGTCGTCTCCACAAGATACCAGGGCTAAACTTAAACACAAGACCATAATACTCCATACTGATAATTTTATTCTTTTCATATTTTCGCTTTTTGGTGGTTGTGATTTTACTTGACTATGGTTTTCCGGATAATTTCATTCGTTAGTGTCGGCAAGATATGAAAAATATATTAAGTAACAAAGAGGCTTTGGAAAAATAATGGTAAAAGGTTCTCCAAAAATAAAGGAGGCCCTTGAACCTCCCTTATTTAAATAGATATTTATTCCTTGCTTTTACCGCTGATTTTTTCGGCCATTTCCGGATTCTGTTTATACCGTTTATTCAGGCCGTTTACTACGTCTTTTGTAATGTCGTACTTAGCATTGGCTGCCAAAATATTGTCTCCGGCCTTGCTGATGATATAATCGAATTTCTTAGATTTATTGTATTCTTTCAGGAATGCCTGAATGGAATCCCGCATTTCGGTGTTGTATTTTGCTTGTTCTGCGGCGAAATCATTCATCAATCTGTCGTTTAATGCTTGCAAGTCCTGCTGTTGTTTGGCCAATGTCATTTGGGCCTGTTCCACTTGTTCTTTGGTGGTGAACTGGTTGGTTTCATATTTCTTTTGCAGCTCTGCGGCTTTAGCCTGAAGAGCGCGTTCTTTGCCGGCCAATGTAGCCCGGATGTTTTCTCCCTTTTTGTTCATCAGGAGCGTATAGTCTTTACAGAAATTGTATTGCGACATCAATGTGTCGATTTCCACATATGCGATTTTCAATCCGCCTGCGGGGATTTCCGTAGCTTGAGTGTTTGTTTTTTCTTCCGGTGCCGACTTGTTGCATCCCGTCAGGGCGAATGTGGCTGCCAAGGTGATAAGTCCTGCGCCAATGATACTGTTTTTCTTCATTATTTTTTCCTTATTTATGATTTTCTTGTACTGCGTTCATTGATTCTATGTGGATTTTCCACCCGTTCCAAGGCATCCATGGTTTGTACACACGTGATGCCCCGTTTGCGCATAGCCGCACTATGGCCTATGTGGGTGTTTGGGAAGCGGCCGTTTTTCTTAAAAAGGATTTTTATGGCAAAGAATGCCATACTTATGGCCACAATTATCAGAGTAAACAATAGTGTCTTCAACATTTTTGCGTATATTTGTGCTACAAAGATAAACTTTAAAAGCGTGGAATTGTGTCGTATCTTCGCTTTTAACCAAATTTAGTAGAATGAATATATAAAATTATGGATATGGAAATGAATTCATTGAAACCTGCCGAGGTTTTTAAGTTTTTTGCAGAAATCAACCGGATACCCCGTCCTTCCAAAAAAGAAGAGCGGATGATAGCTTATTTGGAACAGTTTGCCCGTGAAAGAGGTTTGGAATGTAAGGTGGACGAGACGGGAAACGTATTGATTCGTAAGGGGGCGACTCCGGGGATGGAAAACCGTAAGACGGTGATTTTACAGAGCCACATGGATATGGTTTGCGAGAAGAACCGTGAGGTGGAGTTCGATTTTGAAAAAGACGCGATTCGTACGTTGATTGATGGAGATTGGTTGCGTGCGGACGGGACGACGTTGGGTGCCGACGACGGGATAGGCGTGGCGATGGAGTTGGCCTTGTTGGACGCTTCGGATATTGCCCACGGCCCGATAGAATGTGTGTTTACCCGTGACGAAGAAACAGGTTTGAGCGGTGCTTTCGGGATGAAGCCCGGTTTCATGTCCGGTGATATTTTGTTGAACTTGGACTCGGAAGACGAAGGGCAGTTGTTCGTAAGTTGTGCCGGGGGAGCGGCAACTACGGCTGAATTCGACTTTACGCCGGTGGATGTTCCGCAGGATTATTTCTTCTTCGAAGTGAAGGTGAAAGGATTGACGGGCGGACATTCGGGTGACGACATTAACAAGAAGCGGGCGAATGCCAACAAGATTCTGGCGCGTTTCCTATATAATGCCTGGGCTAAATACGATTTATATTTATGCGACATTCAGGCCGGAGGTCTGCACAATGCCATACCTCGTGAAGCGATGGCGGTTTGTGTCATCCCGATGAAGGACAAGGAGAGCATCCGTGTGGATTGGAACCTGTTCAGTGCCGATGTGGAAGAAGAATACAGTGTGACCGAAAAGACTATGGTTTTCGAGTTGCAGAGCGAAAGCGCGAGGCCGAAAGCTGTGGAGCGCGAAGTGGCCCGCAAGCTCATTTGGGCTTTGCAGGCCGTGCACAACGGCATCCTTTCCATGTCGCAGGACATCGATTTGGTGGAGACCAGTTCCAATCTGGCCAGTATCCGTCTGACGGACGGCAATAAGATTCAGGTGAAAACCAGTCAGCGCAGCAGCATACTGAGTGCGCGCCACCACATGAGCAATATGGTGAAAGCCGCTTTTGAATTGGCCGGTGCCCGTGTGGAAGTGGGCGAAGGCTATCCGGGTTGGAAAATGAATCCGGAATCGGACATTCTGAAAATTGCAGTGGAAACTTACAAAGCCTTGTTTGGCAAAGAACCGAAAGTGTTGGGGATACACGCTGGATTGGAATGCGGATTGTTCAGCGAGAAGTATCCAGGTTTGGACATGGTGTCGTTCGGCCCGACGTTGCGTGGAGTACATTCGCCCGACGAACGTTTGTTGATACCGACGGTTGCCATGGTTTGGGACCATATCAAAGCCATTTTGAAGAATATTCCGGCGAAAGCCTAAAATAAGCGGGGCATATCTGCGTTATAACAAGGCAGATATGCCTTTTTTGAATTTATGAATATGCGAAAAATATCCGTCTTTTGTGGCTCGGTCCTTGCGTGGGGCGTCGTGGCCGTATCCGGTTTTACGTCTTGTGACGACTCCATGTCGTTCACGACCGACCGCGGTGCGCTGTTATCCTTTTCCACCGATACGGTGAGGTTCGACACTGTGATTTCCACCGTAGGGTCGAGCACGCGCCAACTGATGGTTTACAACCGTAACGCAGATGGCCTGCGTATTGCGTCCGTACGTCTGAAACAAGCGTATGCCACTCCCTTTCGGGTGAATGTGGACGGTTCCTATCTGGAGCCGGAAAGCGGGGCGCGGGCATACGATTTCGAGGTACGCACGGGAGACAGTATCCGGGTTTTTGCAGAGGTGACGATGCCCGAAAACGGGCAGGATGCCCCCGTAGCCCTGAACGACACCCTGATTTTTGCATTGGAGAGCGGGGTGGAGCAGCATGTCATTCTTACAGCCGTGGGGCAGGATGCCTATATGTGGCGTGGCAAGGTGATAGAAGCCGATACTTTGTTGGAGGCCGGACGTCCGATTGTGGTGTACGACAGTCTTTCCGTGAGAGAGGGAGTGACATTGTCCATGGCCGCAGGCGTACAGTTGTATTTCCACGACGGAGCCAACCTTTGGGTGCACGGTCGTATCGTGGCCGAAGGGACGGTCGATCGTCCGGTGGTGTTCCGTGGCGACCGTACAGACCGGATGTTCGATTACCTGCCATACGACAATACGCCTTCCCGTTGGGGGGGCATACGGTTGAAGGCCACGAGTACGGACAATCGGCTGAACCATGTGGACATCCATAGTGCTTCCTACGGTATTGCGTGCGACAGCTCTTCCACGGACGTGATGAAACTGACGTTGGAGAACAGCGTGATTCATAACGTAGGTGGCGAAGGATTGGGGCTGTACCATTGCCGTGCGTCGGTGGGCAACACCCAAATCAGCAATACGTTGGGGCATTGTGTGGCCGTGGTGGGCGGTTGGGCCGAGTTCGTGCATTGCACGTTGGCACAATTCTATCCTTGGGATGCTACGCGGGGCGATGCCTTGTATTTGGCCAACAAATGGTTGGCTTTGGATTATCCCCTTCAGCATGCCCATTTTCTGAACTGTCTGGTGACGGGGTATGCCGATGATGTAGTGACAGGGAAGCTGGAAGACGAGAACAAGGATGTGGATTACTATTTCGGGAATTGCGTGCTTCGTACGGTCGAGGCGGAAGACGATGCCGCGCGTTTCGTCGGCGTGGTGTATGAAAAAAAAGGCGAGGAGGGTACCGGCCAAGAACAGTTCCGGTTGTTTGATACGGATAACTATCTGTACGATTTCCGCTTGAAAGACATTTCCGTGGCGCGTGGCAAAGGCTCGACGGAGTGGGCCGCCCGTTATCCGACGGACCGTTACGGGATAGACCGTTTGACGGAACCTACACCGGATGCCGGGTGCTATGAATTCGTGCCCGAAGAATGAAACCGGTTGTTTGGCTTTCGGCATTGCTTTGTGGATGGAGCGCGTGGCTTCCGGTCAAGGGGCAGCAACCTTTCCGGGTCATGTTCTACAACGTGGAGAACTTGTTCGACTGCCGTCATGACAGCCTGAAGGAAGACCGTGAGTTTCTGCCCGACGGAGAGAAGAAATGGACACCGTCCCGTTACTGGCGTAAGTTGGACGCCTTGTCCAAGGTCGTTGCGGCTGTGGGAGAAGAACGTTTGCCGGATTTGGTCGGGTTGTGCGAGGTGGAAAACGACAGTGTGCTTTTCGATTTGACCCGGCGTTCGTCCCTGCGTGCGCTCGGTTACCGTTACGTGGCGACCCACTCCCCCGATGTGCGAGGCATCGACGTGGCCCTGCTCTACCAGCCGGGTAGTTTCCGTTTATTGGAGTCCCATGAAATTCCTGTCCCTTCCGCAGAAGCCGGATTCCGGCCCACGCGCAACGTCTTGTACGTAAAAGGAGAAGTACTCTCGGGAGATACGTTGCACGTGCTCGTATGCCATCTGCCCAGTCGTTTGGGAGCGACCCGTGTTTCGCGCCGCCATCGGATGCTGGCCGCACGGACGGTGCGAGCTGTAGCCGATTCGGTGCGTACGGCTACGTCCGATGCCCGTATCTTGTGGATGGGCGATTTCAATGCCGATGTGGAGGATGGAGTGTTCCGCGAGGTGGTTTTCCCGTATTTCCGTGAGCCGAGGCTTTCCCCCTTCTGCGCAGACGGAGTGAGAGGCTCTTACCGCTACCGGGGGATATGGGAAACGATTGACCATATCTTGGTCAGTTCGGTGTTGATGGACAACAGCCGTCCGTTTCATACGTCCGACGGATGTCGCGCCATAGTGGCCTTTCCTTTTATGTGCGAACGGGAAAAGACGTATGGCGGCGTTCGTCCGTTCCGCACCTATCAAGGCCCGTTGTATAAAGGGGGATACAGCGACCATTTTCCGGTGACGCTGGATTTCGAGTGGCGTTTTCCCGAATGAATGTCTGCCCGGAAGGGCTATTCATGATGATAAGGTTCGCCGTTGATGATGGTCATGGCCCGATAGATTTGTTCGGTGAAAATCAGACGGATCATTTGATGCGAGAATGTCATGCGCGAAAGCGAGACTTTCTCGTTTGCCTTTTCGTAGATGCGCGGTGAGAAACCGTAGGGACCGCCCACGACGAACACCATCCGTTTCAGTCCGGCTGCCATCCGCTTTTCCATCCATGCGGCGAACTCCACCGAACGATGTTCCCGTCCGTGTTCGTCCAGCAAGACGATATGGTCGCCCGGTTGGAACGCTTTCAACAGCAAATCCGCTTCTTTCTCCTTTTGTTGTTCTTCCGAAAGGCTTTTGGTGTTCCGCAATTCCGGTATGACTTCGATGTCGAAAGGCAGGTAGTGCCGGATACGTTTGGCATATTCTTCTATGCCTGCAATGAAATGCGGGTCGTTCGTCTTGCCGACGACGAGCAGGGTAATCTTCATGGCCGCGACGGATTATTATTTTTTGTTTAGGATGACCAAAGCCGCAATGACTCCCGGAATCCAACCGGCTAGGGTGAGGATGAACACGATGACTACCGAGCCGCAACCCTGGTCCAGTACGGCCAAAGGCGGAAAAATGATGGAAAGGAGAACTCTGAATAATGACATTTTATTTTCTTATGCGTTTGATTGACGGGTCAAAGTTAGGAAAAAGTTTCAAGAACCGGCACGGAAACCCTCCGTTTCTGTACGGTTTTGTGCCTACGGTAGGGCAGGGCGCGTTCCGGCCTTCTTCAAAAGCCGATGGCTGCTACCTCCTTCTGTGCTTTCCGGAAGTCTTCTACGAGTTGCCGCACGATGTCTCCGGCGGGACGTATGGCATCTACGGACGATACGATTTGTCCGATTTCGAGTTCGCCTTGTTCAGTGTCCCCCTCGAAAATACCGCGTTTGGAGGCCGCTTTGCCTAAAATGTCGCGCAGTTCTTCCGAATTAGCCCCGCGCGCCTCCGCTTCGGCCACTTTGTCGAACAGCCCATTCCGCACCAGACGTGTGGGCGACAGTTTTTTAAGGCAGAGCATTGTGCCGCCTTCGTCCAAAGCGAGGCAACGCTGTTTGAAGGCTTCCGAAGCCGAACTTTCTGCCGACAGGGCAAAAAGGGTACCGATTTGTACCCCTTCGGCTCCTAATGCCATGGCTGCCAACATCGCTTCTCCGCTGCCGATTCCTCCGGCTGCCACGACCGGAAGGCAGGTGGCGCGGCGCACTTGCGGTATCAGGGTGAGGGTCGTCGTTTCTTCCCGTCCGTTATGTCCTCCGGCTTCGAATCCTTCGGCTACGATGGCGTCTACTCCGGCCTCCTCGCATTTCCGTGCGAATTTACTGCTCGACACCACATGGGCCACCGTCACGCCCGCCTCGTGAAGCATCGGGGTGAATTTCTTGGGGCTTCCGGCCGAGGTGAACACTATTTTCACTTCTTCCCGTATGAGGATGTCCATCAGCCGGTCTATTTCCGGATACATCAGCGGAACGTTCACGCCCCACGGCCGGTCTGTAGCTGCCTTCATCTTACGGATGTGTTCCACGAGAGTTTCCGGGTGCATCGAACCGGCTCCGAGCAGTCCCAATCCGCCGGCTTGGCTGACGGCGGCGGCCAACCGCCATCCGCTGCACCACACCATACCGCCTTGTATGATGGGGTAACGGATGCCGAAAAGTTTGCATATTCTGTTCATGTCGCTTTGCTTTTGGGGTTGTTGTTTCCCAAAGGTAAGCAAAAAGACGGCAGGTCGCGGCTTCGGTCCTACGGAATTAGCATTCTTTATAGGATGGTGACGGTGGGGCCAGTTCTTTGGATTGGCCCAATTTGTGCAGGGGGAGTGCCCGGAAAGCCTGCCCGTTACCCTATTTTCAGGAATATACGTGATGTCTTGATTTTTTATATTATGCAGTAGGTTGTATATCAAACGGTTGTGCTGCTAAAATCAATCTGCGCCAAACGAAAAATCATTCGGCTGAGAATGAAAAATCGTTTGGCTGAGATTGATTTCACGTTCTCAGCCGAATGATTTTTGTTATTCAAAAATCAAAAAATGCCGTCCATCGTTCTTTATCTTCCGAAAGGCATTGAAAAAAGCACCTCCTTTCGTTTTTATGTTGTATCTTTGTCTGCAAATCATTGCGAATACATTAAAAGAATAGGAAATATGTTGTCAGTTGAAGAATTGAATGACCGCTTGATTGATTTGGCTTTTGCCGAAGACATAGGCGATGGAGACCACACTACGCTCTGCTGTATTCCGGCGGATGCCATGGGAAAATCCAAGTTGCTCATCAAGGAAGAGGGCGTGTTGGCCGGAATGGAAATCGCGAAGGAGGTGTTCCGTCGCTTCGATCCGGACATGAAAGTGGAGGTGTTCATACAGGACGGGACGCACGTGAAGCCGGGCGACGTGGCCATGATCGTCACAGGGCGGGTGAGGAGCCTGTTGCAGACGGAGCGTCTGATGTTGAACATCATGCAACGTATGAGTGGCATTGCCACCATGACGAACAAGTATGTGGAGCGGCTGAAGGGGACGAATACCCGTGTGTTGGACACGCGCAAGACGACCCCGGGCATGCGTATGTTGGAAAAGGCGGCCGTGAAAATCGGAGGCGGCGTGAACCACCGTATCGGATTGTTCGACATGATTCTCCTGAAGGACAACCACGTAGACTTCGCCGGAGGCATCGCCAACGCCATCAACCGTTGCCATGAGTATCTCAAGGAAAAGGGAAAGGACCTGAAGATAGAAATCGAAGTACGTAACTTCGATGAATTGCAACAGGTGTTGGATATGGGCGGTGTAGACCGTATCATGCTCGACAACTTCTCCGTGGAGGATACGCGTAAGGCCGTGGAGATGGTGGCCGGACGTTTTGAAACGGAGTCGAGCGGCGGTATCACTTTCGACACTTTGCGCGATTATGCCGAGTGTGGGGTAGACTTCATTTCCGTCGGGGCACTGACCCATTCCGTCAAAGGGTTGGATATGAGTTTTAAGGCTTGTTGACAGGCCATGAGTCTGTCGGATTGACAAACGGTTGCCGGGACTGTCTCGTCGTGAAAACGGAAGGGAGACAGCCTTGGTAATCGTTTTTTGCATATATAATAAGGTATATAAGATATGAAGAAGCACTTTTGGTGGATGAGCGTGGCTTTGTGGTTCCCTTTGCAGGCAGCGGCACAGGACGGGCGTTTCCATTCCCCGGTGGACATTCCGTTTCTGATGTCGGGCAGTTTCGGCGAGCCGCGTCCGAACCATTTCCATTGCGGCATCGACGTGAAAACGCAAGGCGTGGTGGGTAAACGGGTACTGTCTGTGTGCGACGGGTATGTGTCGCGGCTTACGGTGGGGTACGACGGTTTTGGCAATGCCGTTTATGTGACGCACCCCAACGGCCTGGTATCCGTTTATTGCCATTTGAACGAGTTCGTTCCGGCCTTGCAGGAGGTTGTCCGCAGGTGTCAGTACAAAGAAGAGACGGAGCGGGTAGACGTGAAGCTTCCACCCGCCGTGTTTCCCGTAAAGGCGGGGGATTTGATTGCTTACAGCGGTAATACGGGGGCTTCTCTTGCCCCTCATCTTCATTTGGAATTGCATCGTGTGTTGGACGGGGCGTTGGTGGATCCGTTACCTTATTTCCAACATTTGCTGACGGACGACATGTCGCCGGTCGTCCACGGGGTGAAGCTGTATGCTTGTCCGGGGCGGGGTTGGATAGACACCGGAGGGTCGTCCAATACTTTTACGGTCACGGCCGATGCTTCTGCCCGTGTGGTCCGGGCTTGGGGGCATGTGGGTGCTGCCGTTTGGGCGGACGACCTGATGAACAACACACAGAACAAGTTCGGCATCCGTCGCATCACGCTGAAAGTGGACGGCAGGCAGGTTTTCCAAAGCCTGATGGACGAATTCATGCCGGACGAAAATCCGTTGGTGAATTCGTGGGGAGACTATCCCCACTACCGGAAAACGAAGCATTGGTATTTGAAGTCTTTTGTGGATCCGGGTAACACATTGTGTTTCCTTTCGGCCGACGAGAACCGAGGTTGGGTGGACGTGGACGAGGAACGCGACTACCTCTTTGAATATGCCTTGGAGGATTTGAAGGGAAACGTCCGGGTGTGCCGTTTTACGGTGCGGGGCGAACGTGACGACGCGCGTTTGGCCGAAGCGGAAGAGCGCGAACAGCTCCGGAGGGCTTCGGGCGCATGGTTGGAGTACGGTCGTCCGCAAGTGGTACAACGTCCGGGGATGGAGTTGCGTATTCCGGCAGGAGCATTGACAAAAGATGAAGTGCTTCGCGTGGGAGTGGAAGCCAAGGAAGACGGGATTTCCAACCTTTATGTGCTTCACGATGAGTTTTTGCCGTTGGTGAAACGAGCCACGTTGATGTTGGCTCCCCGTACGCCAGTGTCCCGTCCGGAGAAATGTTATATCGAGTCTTCCCGTGGATATGTAGGGGGAGACTATGCAGACGGTTGGTTTTCTGCCCGGATTCGGGATTTGGGAGAGTCGTACGCGTTGGCTATGGACACCGTGGCGCCTGTGGTTCGTTGGAAGACGGCTTTCAATGGAAAGAAAGTCACTGCGTTGCGTTGCGCCTTGACGGACAGCGGTTCGGGGGTGAAGTCTTTTAAGGCATACGTGGACGGCCGTTTTGTGCTCTTTACTTCTTATCGGGGAGTGTGGACTTGCCGGTTGAAAGAAACACCGTTGCGCCCGGAGGGCAAACGCCGCCGGTTGACCGTGAAGGCGACGGATCGTTGCGGAAATGAAACGGTGGATGAAAAAGAGTTTATTTATTAACGATAGGTTTATTTACAGAAAGATGAAAATCAAATGGGTAATGACGGTCGTGTTGGCTGTGTGCACGGGCTACGGGCAGGCTTGCACGAATCTGATTGTGGGAAAGAAGGCGTCGGCCGACGGGTCGGTCATCGTGTCTTACAGTGCGGACGACTTCGGAAGTTTCGGTTATTTGCGCCATTGGGCGGCCGGAAAGCATGCGAAGGGCGCTACGCGTCCGGTATATAATTGGGAAAACAACAATTATGCGGGAGAGATAGAAGAAGCTCCCGAAACGTACAACGTGATAGGGAATATGAACGAATACCAGTTGACGATTACGGAAACGACTTTCGGTGGCCGTGCCGAACTGGTCGATTCAACCGGATTGTTGGATTACGGTAGCTTGATATACATCACTTTGCAGCGTGCCAAGACTGCGAAAGAAGCTATCGGAGTGATGACGAATCTGATTGATAAATACGGGTATAACAGTGAAGGCGAGAGCTTTACGATAGCAGACAAGAACGAAGCGTGGGTCATGGACCTGATCGGGAAAGGGACGGGACGCAAAGGCGCGGTGTGGGTGGCCGTGCGTGTGCCGGACGATTGTATCTGTGCCCATGCCAACCAGAGCCGTATCCGCCGCTTTCCGTTGCGCGACAAGGAGAACTGCCTTTACTCCAAAGACGTGATTAGCTTTGCCCGCGAGAAGGGGTATTTCAAGGGAAAGAAAGACAGCGATTTTTCATTTGCCGATGCTTATGCTCCCGCTGATTTCAGTGCTTTGCGTTTTTGCGAGGCACGGGTGTGGAGTTTCTTTAACCGCTATGTGGACGGCATGGAGAAATATTTGCCCTACGCTTCGGGAGAAAACCCGCAGGCCGAACCGATGCCGCTGTTTGTCAAGCCGAACCGCCTGCTTTCTGTGCAGGACGTGAAGGATATGATGCGCGACCATTACGAAGGTACTCCGTTGGCTTTGGACAACGATCCCGGTATGGGGCCTTTCGAAGCTCCTTACCGCCCCACGCCGTTGACATGGAAAGTAGACGGGAAGACGTACTTCAACGAACGTCCGATTTCTACCCAACAGTCGGCGTTTGTCATGGTGTCACAGATGCGCAGCCAGTTGCCTGATTATGTGGGTGGCGTATTGTGGTTCGGCTGCGACGATGCGAACATGATGGCTTTCACGCCGGTGTATTGCTGTACGGACTTGGTGCCGGAGTGTTATAGCGACAAGGTGGCGGACGATTTGCACTTTTCTTTTAAAAGTGCTTTTTGGGTATGTAATTGGGTAAGCAGCATCGTGTATCCCCGTTACAGCCAGTTGTTCGGTGAACTCAAAACGGTGCGCGACCGGTTGGAAACCGATTACAATACGTTACAGGAGAAAACGGAAAAAGAAGCCATGGCATTGGCCGGAATGGAGGGCGAAGGGATGTCGGCCGCCCGTAAATACCTGACGGCTTATACGAACCGGACGGCTGCCGGAATGCTCTATGAATGGATGGAGCTGGGCAAGCGTCTGATGGTGAAATATATTGACGGGACCGTACGTCCTGAAAGAGACGGGCAGTATGTGCGTACGCCCGGAGGGTTGGGCGTTCCGGTAGAACGTCCGGGATATCCGGAACGTTATCGCCGTGAAATCGTGAAAGCTACGGGAGATCGCTTTGAGGTGAAATAAATCGTGCAATTAGGGTATTTTCAGATTTCATCGTAGGCGATATGCTGTGAATTGAGTATATTTGCCTGTAATTTGGAACAAAGGATAAAAAATAACTCATAATAATAAGATACGAAATGGATAATGAACTGATTAAATCATGTGAGGCCAAAGCTGAAGCCTGGCTTTCTTCTTCAGTATATGATGCGGCTACGCAGGCGGAAGTACGCAAGATGCTCGACAATCCCGACAAGACGGATTTGGTGGAATCTTTTTATCAGAATCTGGAATTCGGAACAGGCGGTCTGCGCGGCATCATGGGAGTGGGCACGAACCGTATGAACATTTACACGGTGGGGGCAGCTACGCAAGGCTTGTCCAATTATCTGAATAAGAACTTCAAGGATCTGAAGCAGATTGCCGTAGTGGTAGGTCACGACTGTCGTAACAACAGCCGTTTGTTTGCCGAGGTTTCGGCCAATATTTTTGCGGCAAACGGCATAAAGGTATATTTGTTCGACGACATGCGTCCTACGCCGGAAATGTCGTTTGCGATTCGTCAGTTGGGTTGCCAAAGTGGAATCATCCTTACGGCTTCCCACAATCCGAAAGAATACAACGGTTACAAGGCTTACTGGGACGACGGTGCTCAGGTATTGGCTCCCCATGACAAGGGTATCATCGACGAGGTGAACAAAGTCGGTGCCGAGGATATTAAAGGTTTGCATACGGTATTGGACACGGCCAATCCTTTGATTGAGATTATCGGTGAAGAGATAGACAAACTTTATTTGGATAAAATAAAAACCATTTCCATCGACCCGGAGGCGATACACCGTCAGAAGGACATGAAGATTGTCTATACTCCCATTCACGGTACAGGCATGATGCTGATTCCCCGGTCGTTGCAGTTGTGGGGATTTGAGAACGTCAATACCGTACCCGAACAAATGGTGAAAGACGGTAACTTCCCCACGGTAGTGTCACCGAATCCCGAGAATGCCGAAGCACTTTCCATGGCTATTGCTTTGGCCAAGAAGATAGACGCAGACATCGTGATGGCTTCCGATCCGGATGCCGACCGTGTCGGTATGGCCTGCAAGGACAGCAACGGGGAATGGGTGTTGGTGAATGGTAACCAGACTTGTATGATTTTCCTCTATTACATCATCAAGAACCGTATTGCAATGGGTAAGATGAAGGGGAACGAGTTCGTAGTAAAGACCATCGTGACCACGGAATTGATTAAGGCTATTGCCGACAAGAACAACGTAGAGATGTACGATTGTTACACCGGTTTCAAGTGGATTGCCAGTGTTATTCGCGAAAACGAAGGCAAGAAGCAGTATATCGGCGGAGGAGAGGAGTCATACGGATTCTTGGCCGAAGACTTCGTGCGCGACAAGGATGCTGTGTCCGCTTGTTCGCTCTTGGCAGAAATCTGCGCTTGGGCCAAAGACCAGGGGAAGACGCTGTTCGATGTCTTGATGGATATTTACGTGGAGTACGGTTTCTCTCTCAACCATACGGTTAATGTCGTGAAGCCTGGCAAGACGGGAGCTGACGAAATCAAACAAATGATGGTGAACTTCCGTACGAATCCGCCGAAGGAACTGGCCGGTTCGGAAGTCGTACTGACGAAGGATTATCAGAGCCTGAAGGCTACGGATAATAAGGGTAACGTGACGGACATTGCGCAACCCGCTACCTCCAATGTGCTGCAATGGTATACCGCAGATGGAACAAAGGTGAGTGTCCGTCCATCCGGGACAGAACCTAAAATCAAGTTCTACATTGAAGTGACAGGTGAGATGAAATGTCCGAAATGCTACGCAGAAGCAGAAAAGAAGGCTATGCAAACCGTCGAAGCCGTGAAGGTTTCTTTGGGATTGTAATAGGACTTCTGATGAAATAACTGTTCGGGAAGCCTCGCCTTTAAGGTTGAGGCTTCCGTTTTGTATGATAAGACTTATGGTACAGGTTGTATATGACAAGCCGGCGTATTGGTTTGTTTTTTGTAAGGACGAATTGTTGTTGCAGCGAGAGACGGAAGGCCGTTGTACGGTGCCTTACGGGGCGGAACCTCCGGTGAAGTTGGCAGAATGGAATACCGTGCATCGGCTGACCCCGTTGGAAGGGCGGGAATGCCGGGCGGTAAGCATTGATATGCCGGTGGTGGGAGACGAACGCTATGTCATGACCGGGCTCCGGGCCTCATACGACGTTCTGCCCCGCGAACTTTATTTGAAGGCCGGAAAGGGAGCCGAGATTCTTTATTGGGATAAGAATACGAAGTTTTGCGGAGTATGCGGGGCGCCGATGAAGTTGCACACGGACATCAGCAAACGTTGCACGAACTGCGGGAAAGAAGTCTGGCCCCAGTTGGCCACGGCCATCATCGTATTGGTACGCCGGGGAGATAGCATTTTATTGGTGCATGCCCATAATCTTCGTGGGAAGTATTACGGACTGGTGGCCGGTTTTGTGGAGACCGGAGAGACGCTCGAAGAATGTGTGCGCCGCGAGTTGATGGAAGAGACCGGTGTCACCGTGAAGAATATCCGGTACTTCGGAAGTCAACCCTGGCCTTATCCTTGCGGATTGATGATTGGTTTTTATGCGGACTATGTGGAGGGAGACTTACATTTGCAACGTAGCGAAATCGCATACGGCGGTTGGTTTAATCGTGACAAATTGCCGGACATACCCGGAAAGGTCTCCATGGCACGCATGTTGATTGACGCGTGGTTGGAAGGGAGGCTTGCGGAAGGATGTGGCGGGTGATAAACAAAAAGCGGGAAGTGCTTTTCATTGCATTCCCGCTTTTCTGATTTCTTTGCTAAGTGCCGGCTTTCTTTTATTCTGTGGCAAGGAGTTCTTCAGCCAATTCTTCCATTTGCAAGAGGTCGGCTTTTTTCATGCTGCTTTTAATCGTGACCATGTGTTCCATGATTTCCATGTTCTTCATTTCCGACAACATGCACGACATCATGCGTCCGGCGGTAGGTGCCCAAGAGCCGTTTTCGATGATGCCAACCCGGCGTTTCTGGAAATTCTTGATTTGCAGATGGTGCAGGAAGTCGAACATCGGGGGGAATACCCCTGCATCGTATGAGGATGCGGCTACAATCATCTTGCTGTAACGGAATGCACTTTCCACGGCCAGAGCCATGTCGTCCCTGCAGAGGTCGATAAGCATGACTTCGGCGGCTCCTTTTTCGCTTAGGATTTCAGCCATCCGGCGTGCGGTGGCAGCCGTATTTCCATGTATGGAGGCATAAGCCACGACAACCCCTTCCGTTTCCGGTTCGTATTTGCTCCAAGTATCGTAAAGCCCGATGTAATACCCTAAGTTTTCTTTCAAGACAGGCCCGTGGAGCGGACAAATTATGGCGATGTCCAGACCGGCGGCTTTCTTCAGCAAAGCCTGTACTTGCGCCCCGTATTTTCCGACGATGTTGAAGTAGTAACGGCGGGCTTCGTCTATCCATTCCCCCTCATGGCAGAGTGCGCCGAACTTGCCAAAAGCATCGGCAGAGAACAGGATTTTCTCGCTTTCTTCATACGTCAGCATCACTTCCGGCCAGTGTACCATCGGCGCCATGATAAATTTCAGGGTATGTTGTCCCAGACAGAGCGTGTCGCCCTCCTTGACGGTTTGCGTACGTCCTGCGAAGTTGACTTCTTCAAAAAACTGAGGCATCATTTGGATGGCCTTGGCACTGGCTACGATTGTGGCCTCGGGATATTTTTCGGCAAACCATCCGATGTTGGCCGCATGGTCAGGTTCCATATGCTGCACGATGAGATAATCCGGCGTCCTTCCCTCCAAGGCTTCTTCCAGACGAGCTGTCCATTCGTCCGTTTTACGCTGGTCTATCGTGTCCATCACGGCTATCTTTTCGTCCGTGATAACGTATGAGTTGTACGAAATGCCTTGTGGTACGACGTATTGGCTTTCGAATAAGTCCAAATCCTTGTCATCGGCGCCAATGTATCTGACGTAGGGTGTGATATTGTCGTTCATATTGCTTGATATTGAAGTTTAAAATCCGGTGCAAATATCGCACTTTTCTCCGGATTTCACAACATATTTCCTTATCTTCATCCCATTCTCATTTGTTGCAACAGCTCTTTTTGCCTTTCGCTCAGGCTGGCAGGGAGTTGCACGTTGTATGTCAGAATCAGGTTGCCGCGCGTACCATCGGAATGCATGTCGCCTTTGCCTTTCAGGCGGACTTTGGCGCCGGGCTGTGTGCCGGGCTTTATTTTCAGTTTCAATTTGTCGCCTTCCGGGGTTTGTACGATGATGGAGCCGCCCAGCAACGCCGTATACATGTCGATGTTTACCGTGCACTCACGGTCGGCATAACTTACAGTCCCGCTTTCGTTTCCAAACGGGTCGAATCCCCGTTTGAAGCCGCTGCGGTAGCTGCGTGCGCGTCCGCCGCCTCCGCCGAACATTTGCGTGAAGAAGTCCGAGAAGCCTCCTCCTGTAAACTGGCTGAAGTCAAATCCTTCAAAGCCGCCTGCGTCTGCACCGCCTGTGGCACCGCCGCCCATGCCTGCCATCTTCCAGTGTTCGCCGTATTGGTCGTATTTGGCTCGTTTTTCCGGATCGTTCAACACGTCGTACGCTTCATTCAGTGCCTGGAATTTGGCTTTGGCTTTAGGGTCGTCGGGATGCAGGTCCGGGTGGAACTGTTTGGCCCTTTTCTTGTAAGCGGCCTTGATGTCCTTTTGCGGAGTATCCTTGCTGATACCCATTATTTTATAATAATCGATAAATGCCATGGTTAAAAATCTCCTTTCTGCATAATTTGCAACAAATAAGATGCCAATCTGTTTGTAGAAGACGGCATTATTGTTATTTTTGCATGGAAGATTCAATTTCAGAGGGAAGATTATGGCAAATAGTACGGCAGAGAGACAGATAGTGAGTTTAAAAATTGTGCATACCAGTGACGTGCATGGCAGTTTTTTCATGCGGGATTATGTGAACAATCATGCCGTAAGGGGAAGCCTTTCCCGAGTGTATGCTTACGTGCAGTCGCTGCGGAGGGCTTATGGGGACAGATTGTTGCTGATGGACGGCGGGGACATATTGCAGGGGAGTCCCGTGGTGTATTACAATAATTTCGTGGCTTCTTCCGGAAAGAATCTGGCAGCGGAAATCATGAACTATATGGCATACGATGTGGGTGCGATGGGGAATCATGACATCGAGACGGGGCATGCGGTGTACGACCGTTGGACGGCCGCCTGCCGTTTTCCGGTGCTGGGGGCTAATGTGATAGACCGGGCGAGGGGCGGGTGCTACTTGCCTCCCTATTGCATATTGGAGCGTTGCGGTGTGAAAGTAGCTGTAATGGGGATGACTACCCCGGCTGTGCCGAACTGGCTTCCGCCGGCTTTGTGGGACGGCCTGGAGTTTGAGGATATGGTGTCTTGTGCAAAGCGGTGGGTTCCCCTGATTCGGGAGAAAGAGCAGCCGGATGTACTCGTCGGACTGTTCCATTCCGGCAAGGAGGGCGGCATCGTTACGCCGGACTATGCGGAGAACGCGGCTTTGGACGTAGCTCGCGAGGTGGCGGGATTTGATGTCGTGTGCTATGGGCATGACCACATGAAGAACTGTGAAACGGTGAAAGGTCCCGACGGCAAAGAGGTGCTTTGTCTGGCTCCCTCGAGCATGGCCGTAGTGGTGGGCGAGGTCGATATAGACGTAGAGACGGGACGGGAGGGCAACCGTGTGGTGTCCGTGAAGGGTAAAATAACGGATTTGTCGTACTATAAAGGCGAAGAATCCAAATACATGCAGCGTTATTTCAGCCGTTATATCCGCAATACGGAGTATTACGTAGGACAGAAAATCGGAAGGTTCGTGCATACGATAGAGAGCCAGGATGCTTATTTCGGCCCCTCGGCTTTTGTAGACATTGTCCACCGGGCGCAGTTGGAAACCACGGGTGCCCAGGTGTCGTTTGCCGCTCCGGTCTCTTTTGCGGCCAGTATCAAGGAGGGAGACGTGTGCGTGCGCGACGTGTTCAATCTTTACCGTTACGACGACGTGCTGTACACCATGCGGCTTACCGGACAGGAAATCAAGGATATGCTGGAGATGAGTTACGGACTCTGGACGGCGCAGATGAAAGCGCCGGACGACCACGTGATGCTTTTGGACTATGTATTGGACGAAGGCCGGCGTTTGGGTTTCAAGCATCTGGCCTACAACTTCGATTCGGCAGCCGGCATTTGTTACACGGTGGACGTGACGAAACCCTACGGCGAGAAAATCCGCGTGACGGGGATGGCGGACGGAAGTGCATTCGGACTTGAAACGTGGTACACGGTGGTTGTCAATTCCTACCGTGGAAATGGAGGAGGGGAACTGTTTACCAAAGGTGCCGGCATTCCTCACGAGAAGTTGAACGAACGCTTGCTGTCCAGTACGGATAAGGATTTGCGTGCATGTATCATAGAATATATCAAGAAGAAGGGCGAGATTGACGCCCGTCCTTTGTACCAATGGCGTTTGGTGCCGGAAGCATGGGCCGTTCCGGCTTGCGAGCGCGACCGTCAGATGCTGTTCGGGAAGCGTGAAAAGGAAGAATGATATACAAAAAACGTTCTGCGCCAAACGAAATTTTGTTCTGCTGAGAATGATTTATCAATCTGCTGAGAACAATTTTCCGTTTGGCGCAGAACGTTTTTACAACCGTAATCGGTTGTAAATCAATGATGTTTTTCTGGTAAATAATATGTACGGAAGGTCGGATGTTCGGTGCGTCCGGACGACGACGCTTCGTGGGGCAGGCGAAGGAAACGCGTGCGCTGCGCGTCAATAGCGGAACTTGTTTTTGGTACTTTCCTTGATGAAACCGTGCCGGTAGGCATAAAGCAATTCTTTCAGCTCTTCTATCTGGCTTTCCAGTTCGGCACCCTTGTCGGTGTCCCTCACCATCATACGTTGGGTGCTCATTTCCACGATTTGCGTGGTGCTCACGATGTCCGTCCCGTTTTTGATGGCCTCTTCGGCCGATGTGAACGGTTCGTGCTGTACCAACTGGAAGCCCCGGCTGTGGAACACCAAGGTGTAGCCCGCTATTCCGGTCGTATTATGATAGGCCTTGGCGAAGCCGCCGTCGATGACCATCAGTTTGCCGTTGGCTTTGATGGGCGTTTCTCCGCGCCCTACGCGTACCGGGACGTGGCCGTTGATGATGTGGCGGTGCTGCCCCGTGACCCCGAACGAATCGAGAATCATATCGCAGACTTTCTCGTCGTCCCTCAATCTGTAGTAGTACCCTTTCTCTTCGGTATGGGTGGTTTTGTCCTCCAGGAAATAACGTTCGAAAGTAGTCATTTTGGATTTGTCGAATAGGGGAGAGTCCACGCCGCACCACAGATACCAAAAATAGTCGACGGCAAACTTTCTTTCTTTAGGCTCGGTGTCGCTGTTGAAAGCGGAGCGCAAGACCAGGCCTATCTTGTCCAGCAAAGCCCGTCCTTTGACTTTTTCTCCGTTGATGTCCACTTCCTTCAGGCTTCCGTCGGCATTTAGCGGTACGGAAGCGTGGAACAGCAAATTGGAGTTGAATATCCCGTACATGCAACCGTGGGAGAACAGGCATTGTATGTGTTTGTTCAACTTGTCGCTCACGCTGAAAGAGTGGTGCAGTTTGTTGACCAGTTCTTGCTCTTCGGGTGTGAGTTTGTAGGGCGATTTCGGGTCGATGGTGGGGAAATAACAGTCGCGCATGGCGTATTCCTTCCCGTCGCGCACGAAAACTTTTCTTTCAAAATCAATGTGCTCCAGTTGTTTCCTTTCTTTCATATGCCATTCGGGGCGGCTGTCTATCATGGCAGCTTCGAGCTTGAACTGGATAATGCTGATGGCCTTGTGCATCTGTGCGATGAGGCGTCGGGCTTTCTGGTTATGCCTCGTGTCGTCTTTGTCCAGTTGCGGCCCGAAATAATGACAGGGGTCGTCGGCGTATGTTTCCATGGCGAACGTGGCAAGCGGCACCAGATTGATGCCGTAACCGTCTTCCAGTGTGGCGAGGTTACCGTAACGGAGCGTCAGGCGCAGCACGTTGGCAATGCAACAGTCGTTGCCGGCTGCCGCCCCCATCCAAAGCGCGTCGTGGTTGCCCCACTGTATGTCGAAGTTGTGGTAATTGCACAGTGTGTCCATGATGATGTGCGCTCCGGGGCCGCGGTCGAAGATGTCACCGAGGATGTGCAACTGGTCGATGCTCAGGCGTTGTATCAGGTTGCAGATAGCGCAGATGAATTCATCAGCCCGTCCGGTGGACACGATGGTCTCGATGATGCGGTTGAAGTAAGCTTGTTTGTTATAGTCTTGCGGAGACTCGTGCAACAACTCCTCTATGATATAGGCAAATTCCTTAGGGAGCGCCTTGCGCACCTTGGAACGCGTGTATTTGGACGAGACCGACTGACATACGCTTACGAGTTGGTGAAGGGTGATGTTGTAGAAATCGTTCAGGTTCGTTTCGGAGTTCTTGATATATTGCAGCTTTTGTTCGGGGTAATAAATCAGAGAACAGAGTTGCCGGATTTCCGACTCCCGCATTGTGGTTCCGAATATTTCGTTCACCTTACGTTTGATATTGCCCGACGCGTTTTTCAAGATATGCTGGAAGGCCTCGTATTCCCCGTGTATGTCGGCCAGGAAATGTTCCGTGCCTTTGGGCAGGTTCAGAATGGCCTCCAGGTTGATGATTTCCGTGCATGCGGCACCGATGTTGGGGACGCTTTGGGAGAGCAGTTCCAGAAGTCTCATGTCGTTCCGAATCTTTTCGTAGGAGTATATCTGAGTCATAGTATTTGTATTTCGTTTGTTCATTAAGACAAAATTACGCAAATCTTTTGTTCCTTACAATGTTTGCTGGCGGTTTTTCGTGACAAACAGGCTGATAGGATGTAGAAATCATAGTGTTAATTCTTTTAAGAAAGCATCAATATACTGAAAACAGTAGCTCTTAATGGCAAAAAAACTGTAATTTTGCAATTTCATGGAATAAGAAATGCGGAATAGATTCTTTTGTACTGTGCTTTTGTACGGGCTGTCTTGCATGTTTGTTCGGGCTGTCGGAGAAGGTGGGCATGTCTTCGCTGAGGTGAAAGACAGTATAAAACCTGGCGCGGATTCTGTATCTTCAGTTGTGGAGCCGGTTCGCAAGACGCGCAATCCGCTCAAGTGGATAGGGCGTTATCTGAGTAACACCAATAAACACGAAGACCGGCCTTTCGATTTCAGTATGTTGATAGGGCCGAGTTATTCGGCTGCTACTTCCGCTGGATTGGGAGCTACGGCCTCCGGTTTGTATTCATGGGATCGTTCCGATCCTTTGTTGCCCAAGTCCAATGTTTCGGTGTACGCCAATGCTTCCCTGTCGGGGATGTTGGCTGTAGGGTTGCGGGGAAATAATTTTCTACCTCATCAGAGATACCGTTTCGATTATCAGTTGTCGTTTTATACCTTTCCGGGAAAATTTTGGGGAATAGGTTATGAAAACGGTGCCAGTGATGCGAATAAGAGCGACTATGAGCGTGTGAAGCTTCAGTTCAAGCCCAGTTTTTTGTTTCGCTTGAACGAATCGGTCTTTTTGGGGCCGGTCGTGGACGTAGAATGGGTGAACAGTTTCGGTTTTGAGAACGAGACGTTGCTGGAGGGACAAGACAAATCGGTGGCGAATTACGGAGCGGGATTTAATTTCACGTACGATACGCGGGACTTTGTACTGAATGCCTACCGAGGCAATTTCTTTCGTTGGGAACAGATGTTCTACCCGTCCGGTTTCGGAAACGACTACGCTTTCAGTTATACCGACTTGACTTATAGCACCTACCATCAGGTGTGGAAAGGCGGCGTGCTGGCCATGGAATTGCATACCTTGTTCAATTATGGAGATGTGCCTTGGACCATGATGGCCCAGGTCGGGGTGTTGGGGCGCATGCGTGGGTATTATGAAGGGCGATATCGCGACCGTAATATCATGGAAGGGCAGTTGGAGCTGCGCCAACATATCAAGGGGCGCAACGGAATAGCCGTATGGGTGGGGCTGGCCAACGTGTTTCCTAATTTCGGTCATATATATTATGATGAGATGCTTCCCAACTATGGTATCGGCTATCGTTGGGAGTTCAAGAAAAGGGTGAATATACGTTTTGATTTGGGCTTTACCAAAGACAGCCCGAATTTCACCTTTAATATCAATGAGGCTTTTTGAAAAAAACTAAAAACAGAGATATAAAATGAATTTTAAGAGTGTGTATGTCTCAGGGCTGTTGGCTGTATGGCCCGTGATGCAGGGCATGGCCCAGTCGGAATTGATTAAGTTTGGTGATTTCGATCAATGGATTGTCCGCAACATTAAGGAGAGCGGCATTATCGGTGGAGATACCAAACAGTTGTACGAAATCGGTCCGGACGCGGTGTGGAACGAGAACAAGGCTTATACGAATCAGGGAGGTTCGCCGTGGGCAACGTCGAATGTGATGGCCAAGGTTTGCGGAATCACCAAGACGAATACTTCGGTTTACCGGGAGAAGCGGGGAGACGGTTATTGTGCCCGCCTGGAGACTCATGTAGAGAAAGTGAAAGTCATGGGAATTGTGAATATAGAAGTGTTGGCAGCCGGTTCTGTTTTTCTGGGCAGCGTGCCCGAACCGATTACCAATACGTCCAATCCGATGAGCAAATTGGCTGTGGGCATACCTTTTACCAAACGTCCGCAGGCTATCAGTTTCGACTATAAGGTGAAACTTTCCGACGAACCGGACCGTATCCGTCAGACAGGGTTTAGCCGCGTGACCAAAGTCCAAGGAAAAGATATGCCCGATGTGGTATGTTTGCTCCAGAAACGTTGGGAAGACAAAAAAGGGAATGTGTACGCCCAACGCATAGGAACGATGATTCATCGTTTCAACCACAATACGGATTGGGTAAACGGTGCAAAATTTCCTATTAAATACGGTGATATTACCAAGCAGCCCGGGTTCCAAAGTTATATGGGACTGATATCCGGCGACAAGACACAATACACCCGTAACAGCAAGGGGAAGATGGTGCCTATCAAGGAAGTGGGTTGGGCCGATGCCGGTGAAACGCCCACGCATATCGTGTTGCAGTTCGATTCCAGTTACGGAGGCGCGTACGTGGGTTCTGTAGGAACCACATTGTGGTTGGATAATGTACATGTCATATATTAAGTAGGTAAGTGGGCAGCATGAAGACAGACCGTTTTACATACGAAGGTGTGCCGACACCGTGCTATATCATAGAGGAAGATTTGTTGCGGCGTAACCTGGAGCTGATTCGGGATGTATCCCGAAGGGCCGGAGTGGAAATCATTTTAGCCTTCAAGGCTTTCGCTTTATGGAAATCGTTCCCTGTTTTCAGGGAATACATCAGCCATACCACGGCCAGTTCCCTCTACGAGGCCCGTTTGGCGGCGGAAGAGTTCGGTAGCAAGGCACATACTTATTCTCCGGCGTATACGGAACGTGATTTCGACCGGATACTCTCGTGCAGCAGTCATGTCACGTTCAATTCCATGAGCCAGTACGTCCGTTTCTATCCGCGTGTGGAGGAATACAACCGTCTGTATCCGGAGGAGCGCGTCTCTTGCGGGCTGCGCATCAATCCGGAGTATTCGGAGATAGAAGTGGACTTGTACAATCCTTGTGCGCCCGGTTCCCGTTTCGGTATGATGGCCTCGCAACTTCCGGACTGTCTGCCAGCCGGGATTGAAGGATTCCATTGTCATTGTCACTGCGAGAGTTCTTCCGAAGCACTCGAACACACATTGCAGCATATAGAGGAGAAGTTCGGGAGATGGCTGTCCCGATTGAAATGGCTCAATCTGGGAGGCGGCCATTTGATGACGCGGAAGGATTATGATGTGGAGCGTTTGGTGGCCATCCTGAAAGGCTTGAAGGAACGCTATCCCGACCTTACGGTCATTTTGGAACCTGGCTCGGCTTTTGCCTGGCAAACCGGTCCGTTGGTTGCTTCGGTAGTCGATGTTGTGGAAAATAAAGGGATACGCACGGCCATTCTCGACGTGAGTTTCACTTGCCACATGCCGGATTGTTTGGAAATGCCGTATCAACCGGCGGTACGTAACGCCGAGACGGTGGAACCCGATGCGGTGAAACGTGCGACTCCGGAAGAAAATGTCTATCGTTTGGGCGGGAACAGTTGTTTGAGCGGTGACTACATGGGCGCATGGCGCTTTGACCATCCGCTCGCGCCGGGCGACCGGATTATCTTTGAAGATATGATACATTATACTACGGTAAAAACCAATATGTTCAACGGCATCCGCCATCCGGACATCGCGATGCTGCATAGCGACGGGACTTTGGAATATTACCGGCGTTTCAGTTACACCGACTATCGGGACAGGATGTGTTGAAAACAGAAAAAATGAAATAACGATTGATTTTTTTCCATACAGATGCTTGCGCTTTAAAAAAATAATTGTACCTTTGCAACCGCATTCAGGGGAATGCAAAAGCTAATGAACTTAATGGAACAAGCATCTTTTGCGGAAATAGCTCAGTTGGTAGAGCACGACCTTGCCAAGGTCGGGGTCGCGAGTTCGAGTCTCGTTTTCCGCTCAGGCAAAGCTGCCCGTGAGGGTGGCTTTTCTTGTTTTTATACTTTCCGGTTTCATTTGTTTTCTTCGTTTCGTTTACGGTAGAGTTGGTAAGAGTTGTAGATATTGTGCCAAATGCTGTAGAAGCCTCCGGCTACCGATGTGACTGGAGTCATGAACGTATACCCCATCCAAATGGCAAATACCGTGTTCTTTTGTCCCAAGGCCTGACCTGCGCTGATGGAATCATTGTAACAGGTTCCGATGCGTTTCCCCGCCCAGAATTGTACGACGCAGCAAACAAGCGATATGCCGGCTATGCCCAATTGGTAAAGCACCGATACTTCGCTGTGAACAATACTCTTCACGGTAACCCCGATGGCAATGGCCAGTGCCACGGCCCACAAATAGAATGCCAGGTCTTTGCAGCGGACGACCAGTTTGTGTACGCCCGGAAGGCAGTAGCGAACGAATAAAGCGGCCAGGAACGGGCAGAACAGGAGAGGGAAGACTTTGCTTAATATCAAGGAAAAGGAGACACCGAATGTCAAATCGGGGTGGGGGTGAATCAAGGGGACGAATATGGGGACTATCAGTGCCGTGACCAGATTGATTAAAATGGTATAGGTGGTCAGGTTGGCCGCACTGCCTCCCAATTTTCCGGTGACCACTGCCGCCGCCGTAGCTGTCGGGCAAATCATGCACAGCATGGCGGCTTCTGCCAAAACCTGGCCCGGCAGATGGGGAAAACATTTCAAAAGTCCGGCAAGGAGGGCAAAACAGCCGGCCTGAATCAAGAGCAGCCATCCATGCCAACGGCAAGGACGGAGTTCTCTGGGATTCACTTTACAGAACGTGATGAAAAGCATGGCAAAAATCAATGCCGGTTGCAGGATGCCGATAAATCGGGCTACGTAAGGCTTCGTAGATTCCAGGGCAGGAATCCCGGTGTAAATGAAGTAAGACAATGCTCCCGCGAGCATGGCGATGGGGAGAGTCCAGTTTTTAATGAATCTGATGATAGGCATGTTCAAATTATCATGAATGGTTGTGCAAAGTTACTTATTTTGTTATCGCCGGGGCGGATTAAACCAGACAAAATTTGTCCGGACGGGAGATTTTATATAATTTTGCACCGGTCTCCGACTAATTATATCCTTGATGTATAATTGTTCGGATTTTATGGTTTTATTTATTTAATGAATTGATGAATTTATACATTCGCTATTTTGACGAGGAGTGCGTGGTGAGTTCGGCGGAAGAGGCTTTCGATTTCCTGTCTTCTCTGCCGGGTATTACGTTGGATGAGGCTTTCGTGAAAGATTTGCGCCAATACATGGATAGTCCGATGCCTTATCCCAAGCGTTATAAGGTACGTCCCCGTGTGTATTTTATTGTGATTAAGACAACGGCTACGACTTTGGCCGAATTTAAAGTGAACGGAGGCAGGACGCAGTCTTTGGCCGAAAGTTCGGAGAAGGAACCCGCGGCCCGTTTTTCCATCAACGACCGTCCGGGATGGTATGAAGGGGAAATCCTTTTCAAACGTGTGGTTCCCATTCCCGGCACCACGAAGTTCCAGTATAAGGATACGCGGTTCAAGGCTCGTTGCAAGGCTCGTAACGCGCAGGAATGTTACAATCGCATAGTGGAGCATTTGCGTTCACGGCAAGATGTGGATGCGCGCAGCCAGTTTCCTTCCGTAAAAGGAAAGAACTTCTCTTGTTCTTATTTGGGCATGACGTTGGAAGAGGAATAGAACCCAGAGGGGAAGATGTGCCCCGCGTTTGTATAGGAACGTTTTCCTTACGTACGGGGATTTTGTTTTAAAGATAAAGGGATGCCGGTCGCGGCATCCCTTTTTGTGTATGGCCTCGTGTCTAAACTTGCGGGGCCATGCAGGCTTTATGTTTCACAAGTGCGTCCTGCGTCATTTCACCCAGATTTTCCGGCAGCTTCCGTCTGCTTCGCGTACGATGTGTATGCCCTTTGCGTTGGACAGAATCATCCGGCCGTTGAGGTCGTAATGTACGGTTTTTCCGGACGCTTTTCCTTTGAGGACGCCTTGTATGCCCGAGGGGTCAAACTCTTCGCAAAGGTAGAACATGTCCCATCCCACGGCTGCGGCGTAACTTGCGGTGGAGCCGGTCGGGATTTTTAAAGTGCAATGCTCTGGATTCACGCCATCGAAAACCATGGTCCAGTTCTCACCGTAAAAAGGTTCGCATACGGGAGGTACAGGATTGAAAGAAGTAATTTCTTTCAGGCCGAGGCAGCTATAAAAGGCTTCGTTGCCAATGTATTCCACACTGGCCGGAATAGAGATGGCAGCCAGTGCATAGCAACGGGAAAACATGGAAGCCGGAATCGTTGTGAGGTTTTCGGGCAGCGTGGCCGAAACCAGCTTGTCACACCCGCTGAATGCGCCTTCGCCGATGGAGTCGATGCGGGAAGGCAGTGAGACGGACAGCAGGCCTGTGCCGCTGAAAGCTTCCTTGCCGATGGTTTTCAGGCTTTCCGGCAGGTCGATGCCTGCTAGGTTCCAACAGTTGTTGAAGGCCCGACCGCAAACGTCCGTCGTCCCGTCAAGTAGTGCAAGGGTAGTACCTTCCGCCATCGTACCTTTATATTTATAAGCAAACGTGGAGAGGTAGACCACTCCGTCGGGCTGTGCGTTGAGCCATGCCGTACCGTCGAACGCGCCGGTACCTATGCCTGCCAAAGAGGCGGAGAGGTTGATGTCGGCCAGTTTGGCGCATCCTTGGAAGGCGTAATCCCCGAGGCTAAGACCTTCTTGCGCCAAGGTGTTCATGGCTTTCTTTGCAGGTGAAGCCACGGTCACGGACACGAGGTTCGGACAGTTGCTGAACGCGCTTTCTCCTATTTCACGAATGTTTTCCGGAATGACCAATGAAGTAATCGACCAACATCTGTAGAAGGCATACTGCCCTACGGAGGTGAGGGTGGAAGGCAGTACCAGTTCACTGCCTATCTCGCTGCCGCCGATGTACAGTTTGCCCGAGGCGGACGGGTTGGCACTCGCGGAGGCAAAGTATATGCGGCACCATTCGTCCAACGTCCCTTCATATTGCGTTTGGGTTGGATTGACATAATTAAAGGACATGGCACCGATAAAATTCACTTCTTTGCCGATGACTACGTTTTTCAGGCGGTTGCTGTGGAAAAAGGCATATCCGCCGATGCGCTGTGCGTGTATCTCGGCTTGTGCCAGTTGGGTGCAGTAGGAAAACGCTTCTCTGCCGATTTCTTTCACGTGGGCAGGGAATACGGCCGATGTCAGCCCTTTGTAACCGGCGAAAGCGTAGTCTTTCACTGTGGTGATATCCTCCGGGACCACCAAGTCGGTCACGATTTGCTGGTTGTCCGTGCCGTAGTCCACGTAGAGGCGTGAGGCGAAGGACAACGGGCAGGTTTCTTCCGGATACGTGTCCGCCAGCATGTCGATGCGCATCCATTCGGACAGGCTTCCTTTGTAGCACACGTCGGCCAACGCCTCGCAATTTACGAACGCCCCGTCGCCGACGCTCTTTATTTTGTCGCCCATCGTGATGGAAGTCATCGCCGTGCAGTTGGAGAAGGCACTGTTTCCGATGGTTTCCAGCCCGTCGGGTAGGACGATGCTGCCCAATGAGGTACAACCGTTGAACACATACCTGCTGAGGGCTTTCAATCCGGCAGGAAGCTCTACGGACTTCAGCGCGGTGCAGTTCTGGAAAGCATATTCGCCGATGGAATCCACGGAAGCCGGAAGGCAGACCGTCTCCAACGCGCATTGTTTGAATGCCCCGTTGCCTATCGTCGTCAGCGTGGACGGCAGTTCCACGTTGGAAAGGGAAGTGCATTCCAGGAACATGTATTCGCCTATCACGGTTGCGCCCTCTTCCAACCGGACACTTTGCAGGTTGGTGCAGCCCGTGAACACGGCCATTTCTATGCTGTCTACGCCCGATGGTATGACGATGGACTGCAAGGCGGTGCAGCCGCTGAATGCGTCGGATTTGATGGTTGTGACACTTTCTCCGATAGTTGCACGAGTCAGGCCGGTACAGCCTTGGAACATGGATAAAGGGATGGTGGTAGTTTGGCCCGACACGTCCGCCGTTTCCAAGGTGGACGTGTTCCACGGGCACGAAAATCCGTAGAACGACAGGTTTCTCCCCACCCGCAACTCGCGCACCGGGAGGTTGGTGAAATCCCCGTCGATGATCAGCGAATCCTTGCTTTCGGCAAAAGCCAGTTCCGTCAACGAGGGGCAATCGTTGAAAACTCCGTATGTCATTTCCTTCACGCTGGCCGGTATGGTGATGCTCTTCAGGCTCGTGCAGCCTGAAAACGTGCCGGAACCCAGTTTTTGCAGGTCGGCCGGGAAGCGCACGTCCTCCAGGCTGCTGCAGCCATTGAAGGTTCCCTGCAATTCCGTCATGCCGTCCGGCAGCGAAACCGACTTCAGTGCAGTGCAGCCTTGGAAAGAGAAAAATTCTCCCGGTTGCACCTGTAGGACGACGGAAGTAACGTCCGTGTTATATCTGAACATTTCATCGTCCACTTCTGTCACGCTATACGTCTTGCCATCGTAGGTGAACGAAGCCGGAACTGTTATGTCCCCAGAATATAGTCCGTCATCTAAAGGCATAGCCTTGGCTGTTCCTGCATTTTCGTTGGTTTCATACCTGATGCCTCCCACGGTTACGTCGTCGGCCATCGCTGTGCCGCTACTTCCGCACCATGCCCCGAAAAGGAGCGTAAATAAACATGTTTTTGTTCTCATAACCACTATATTTTAGTATTTGTTGATGCTTGTTTTTGTATGGTTTTAGTTTCTCTCTTACGAAGAGAGCGACCACAGGAATAGAAGTCTGAATGTCATAGCTTTTAGGTTGTAAGAACTTAGATTTTCATTAAATATGTTTATTAAGTTGGAATGTAAGATAAAAAATAAGATTTGTGATTCACTTATATTCACCATTTTATGTAACTTTGTGACGAGACGGTCGCTCTCTTCGTAAGAGATAAACTCACGGCAGATTCATTTTTTCATTGAACTTCATTTTGAGTCTGCCAAAATGTCAGTTATAATGAGCTTAGGTTTGATTTTTCGGGAACGGGTGCAGGCGTGTGCGAAAATAATGGATTCTCGTGCCTTTTGCCCGGGACAATATGTAACGGATAAGAAGCCGGATCATGCTTGAATGTAATTTCCGTTTGTCTTTTACTTACCTTCCGTATCCGGGTATCCGGCATAGGCGAGGGGGAAGCCATACAAAATGACAGTAGCTTTTTGTCGGGGAATAACGTCGGAATAGAGAAAAAATCCCTTTTTCCCGTAGGATGTTTTGCCCTTTTCTTCTTGTTTTTGGGGTGGGATGAGGACGACGACGGAAAGTTATGCGGAGAAAAATTAATCGCTTTCAGCCGAATGAGAAATCAATCTCTTGCAATTGATTGTGAATATTCCATAATTCTTATTGGGGTATGCCGCACAAATATGTATGTTTCTTAAAAAGAATTTTCCAGATGAGGCTGTTTCCATCTTTTTTTTCTCTGAGAGTGGGGCGAAAAACTGCCATTTTGTCAGTCTACGTCTGTGGAGTGTGAAGGGGAGAAAGGGCGGGTGGTGCAGCGGAGTAGCGGGATGGAGGGCCGCTGTCTTTGTTTCCACGAAGATAGGATGCGGCTCGGCAGTTCCTCGCCCAAAAGCAAGCTTTTGGCTTGGAACTGCACTCGCCTTTCGTTTTCTTTGTTTCACGAAGACAGGATGCGGCTCGGCAGTTCCTCGCTCAAAAGCAAGCTTTTGGCTTGGAACTGCACTCGCCTTTCGCTATCTTTGCGTACGGAAAGAACCGTTCAAAAGAAAGGAGACGATTATGCTTGCATATACGTTCGTAGAACAAGGGAGATTCGAATTAAGGGAAAAGCCGCGTCCGGAGTTGCAGGACGGGCGGGATGCTATCGTACGGGTGACGTTGGGAAGCATCTGTACCAGTGATTTACACATCAAACACGGGAGTGTGCCGCGTGCCGTACCGGGAATCACGGTAGGGCATGAAATGGTCGGGGTGGTGGAAGAAGTAGGCCATGAAGTCACTTCGGTCAAGCCGGGCGACAGGGTGACCGTGAACGTGGAGACATTTTGCGGGGAATGCTTCTTTTGCCGACACGGATACGTGAACAACTGCACCGACCCTCATGGCGGATGGGCTTTGGGTTGCCGCATTGACGGAGGACAAGCCGAGTTTGTCAGGGTTCCGTATGCGGACCAGGGCTTGAATGTGATTCCCCCATCGGTGACCGACGAGCAGGCTTTGTTCGTGGGCGACATCTTGGCCACAGGCTTTTGGGCGGCGCGTATCTCGGAAATCAAGGAAGAGGACACGGTGTTGATTATCGGCGCAGGCCCCACGGGGATATGCACTTTGCAGTGTGTCATGCTGAAGAATCCGCATCGCGTCATTGTGTGCGAACGGTCGGAGGAGCGGTTGCGTTTCGTGCGCGAACACTATCCCGGGGTGGAGGTGACGACTCCCGAAGGCTGTAAAGACTTTGTGCTGCGCCATAGTGCCCATGGAGGGGCGGACGTGGTGTTAGAAGTGGCCGGTAGTCAGGACAGTTTCCGACTGGCCTGGGAGTGTGCCCGTCCCAATGCCATCGTGACGATTGTGGCGCTTTATGACAAGCCCCAGTTGTTGCCGTTGCCGGACATGTACGGGAAGAACCTGACGTTCAAGACCGGAGGGGTGGACGGTTGCGATTGTGCCGAAATCCTTTCCCTGATAGAGGCGGGCCGGATTGACACCACGCCGCTTGTCACCCACCGTTTCCCGTTGGAACGTATTGAAGAAGCCTACCGGATTTTTGAGAACAGGATGGATGGCGTCATAAAGGTGGCCGTCACCGGTGCTGCGTCCACTTCTTTTTCAGCAAGATGAGTAAACACGCTGTGCCTACGGCTGCTTGGCCATATAATAAGGCGTAGAAAGTCGTATACAAAGGGAGGTGTAGTCGGGCTGATACGATAGCGGTGGGTGGAATAATTACCAAGCTGGCAGAGAAAATCCGGATGAAAATCCTGATGTAAAGGGCAGACCGTTTTGGGGAGTTTGGAAGTGTGGGGATGTATGTGCAAAGATAGTTGATGCCCCAGAAGTCATTCCATTCTACCTTATGGGGCAGTCTGCACAAGGCGTAGGCGTGCATGACGAGGAAGACTTCGGCGACCCAAAAGGCGAACTCCACCTCGGGATAATATTCCCCCATGTAGGCCGTGACGAATACTCCATGGATTATGTATAATATAAGAAGTGGAATACACCCTGTATTCCACTTCTGTTTTCTTGCTTTTTCAGTCATCTAATTTGATAATTGCTTTTATACTGTCCATTTTTTTAATGAATGATAAGTAAATGAACTCAAAACAAAGTTACAAATAAATATAATATAATTATAAGGTTTGGTGTGTTTTTTGGGTATTTCCATCAATATTTTCTATGAATTCTCCTTTTTAAGACGTAAAATACGATAATTTATCGCCGATTTTGCTCTTGTGTACCGTTTGATTATGGGTGATAAAAATATGAAATAAAAACCCCACTTCCATACCTTGTAGGTGGAAGTGGGGTAATGTAGGCGATGTGGTCGATTGTCCGTATTACCGGACGATGACTTTTTGCCGGTCTACGATATACAGCCCTTTAGAAAGGCCGCGCACTTGTTCGTGCCCATCGACGGTCACTTGCCGTACCATGCGTCCGTCCGTTCCGTAGATGGGAACGGTCAGTACTTGTCCTTCCGGACCTTGCAAACTGATGCAATCCTCTCCGCCGTATGCTTTGACGGTAGCTGTGCCCTTACGTACGGAAGTGACGGAGGTGGTGCCGTCGCCCAGATAATACAACCTGAAGTTGTCGGCCTTATACCATTCGTCGTTACCTTTGATGCCGAGGGTGAGCATGCCGTCCGTCACGTGGATGCTGTCTATGACGGTTTCCCGCAGGTAACGTCCGCCGAAACCGTCGTCGGTCATCGTGGCTGTGGCCTCGTTGGCAAAGAGCGTGACGCTCTGTCCTTCGTCAGTGGCTATCCATGCCTTTACGCGGTAGAATCCGTTTTTCAGGCCCGTGGTTTTCTGGCTCAGCGTGACGCTGCCTGCCCCGCTGCTGGAATAAGAGTAGAACACGTAACTGCCATCGGCATCCACCATGTAGTTGTCTAAAGAGGAAACGTCCGCCACCTTTGAACTCTGCCCTGTCTCGCGCGTGATGTCCCAACCCGTGGTGCGTCGGCTTTCAAACGAAGCATTGGTCAGGTAGACATCCGTGAGGTCGATGGGCGCATCTGTGGGGATGAGGTTCTGTCGGCAGGCTTTGATATTCTCCTCCAGAAGGGCGGCGGCTTCGGCTATCTCCTCCGCTTCCGGATGGCGGGTATAGCATGCGGCTGCGGTGTGGATTTGGTCGAGGAACGTGTTGAGGTCTTCCGCAGACAACTGCCCGTCGGAATTTTCAGCCAAAATGTAGGCTTGGTTCAGCAGTTCGCCGAGCTCCTCGCTTTCCTTGTCTTTCTTTTCGTATGCGTAGATGTTGATGCTTACGTCCTTGTCGTACGTAAGGTAACCGCTGAAAGCGGGGATGGTGGCGCCCTCGTCCTCTACGAAGGTCTGTATGTCGGCCTTGTTCAGCATGCGGAGTCCTTTCCGGGCCACTCCATTGCTGAAACTGTAGGACTGGGTGTCGGACGTAGCCGTTCCGTGCCCGTCATCGACGGTCACGTCGGTGGCCGTAATCCGGTCTTCGCCCGGCCGGGTAGTCCGGTAGAGGTAAGGCGTGCAAGCCTTTAACGTTGTGTTTACTTCGTCCGATTCCGAGATAAGGATGTTGCTCAGTTTCTTGATTCGCCGTGCGCGGCTGCCTTCGGGTACTTCGCAGTCGAAAGGCAGGGCGATATATTGCCATTTCGTCGTCGAGGACTGCGGGTCGAAGACGGCGCGGCGGGCGGTGAAAGGTTCCTTCGCGTAGTAGTCGTAACCCAGGGTCAGGATAAGCTCCTCGCATACCCCGTCCTTGATGATGTTGCGTCCGGTGGCGTCCGAGGCGGCATCAAGATAGAACAGTATGTTCGGGTTCGCTACCTGCGGCAGGCTGTCTATGCCAGTCACGCGTGTCAGGTCGTAGTGCAAGGCCGGGGTCGTGGCCGCCAGTTCTAAAAACTTGTCCCTGTTCCAGTGGCCGGAGAAGACGGTTCCCCGGTTGTCCGTTTCGGCCATGGTGAGGTCGCAACCGGCTATCTTGAAATAGACCATGGTGTCTTCCGGTGCAACCTCCATCGTCCGGTCTTCTCCTCCGGCCTTGTAGTCGCGGTGCAGTGAGACGGCGTATAATACGTCTTTTTCCATGTCGTCGAAGTTGAACGTCACGTCTTGTGTCGCGCCTTCAGCAAAGACGGTCTCCCTGTCCGACGATTCCTCGCGTTTGACAAAGGCCGATTGTCCGGCATCGTATTGGTACAGGTCGCATTGCAAGGTCGGCGTGGTGGCGGTAGCTTCTTGGGCGTTCGTTATGGAAGCCAGGACGCAGGCTGCGTCGCTGTACACCTTATTATATAATATGGTGCTCTCTTGTCCGCCGATCACGATGGATGTTTTCTCGCTTTCCTGAGCGGCGTCGAGCCGGAGGCCGTTCAGTGACAAGACGGGTTCCTGTACGGAGGCTTCGGTCGTCAGGCGTGCCAGGATACGGGCATTACTGTCCATGAGGTACATGTAATACGGCCCGGCGATACTGGGCCGGTAAGTCAATTCCACAGTTGCCGTTTCTCCGCTCGGGACGACCGTGTTCACGTCTCTCAGAAGTGCGTCGCTTACGTCTGTCGGTTCCTCTTCTTTTCGCTCGATGGCAAGGTATATTCCCTTGTAGTCTGTGGTTCCATGGTTGGTGATTTCCACCTCGATGGCGTTTTTCATGCGGGTGTACATCTTGCCTGTCCGGATTTCACCTTCCAAAGAATAGGTACGCGGATGTATGGCGTGGGTCATGCCTTGCCAAGAATTGAACCCGTTCATGCCCGTCTGGTCGTCCACGGTGAAGTAGCCGTCACCGCCACCGCCCCAACCGAAATTGAAATGGAAAAGGTTGTCTGAGGCGCGGTATCCGTCTACCACTACGGCATGCCCGCCTGATGTGGGATGCACGCCGCTGTACACGATGGGCCAACCTTTGGACAAATCGTCATAAATCATGTTTTCCCATTCCGACTGGCTGATGCCGGATTTGTATGTACATCGGCTGTCCATGAGGAATTGTCCGGAGAAGGTATTGACCAAATCACTGATTTGCCCCGAGGTGGATGAGCCGTAAGTGAGCCATGTGGATGTTCCCGTGATGGCCATCAGCGTGGCCACGGCCGTGTTCATGTCCTCGGGCGTGGAGCCTCCGTAGTTGTCCTGCATCAGTTCCCATTGCAAGGGAGTTCCTTTCGGGAATGATTCGGTGACGGGAGCGTCGCCGTAACCGTAAGTCGGTGTATCATACTGCGAACGGTCGGGCAGCTCTTTTCTCCAATAGTAGATGACTTGTGCGGCAGCCGTGGCCACACATCCGGTCAGCGCGCGGCCTGACCCGTTTGATATATACGGGCATAAGTTATTGTAAGGAGCCCCTTGCGACCAGTGTGCACTGACCAATGGGGCGATGTTTTCCTTGTCGTTGGCCCGTGTTTGTACTCTCGGCCCTAAACCCTGGGCTTGTGCTGCCTGTATGATTTGACTATACCCTTCTATCCATTCAAGCAAACTCGGAGGCAGTGTCTCAGGGGTAAAATTCCCCTGTTCGGTGTATCCCAAAACTGACGGCATACAATCATCTCCAGATATGATGATGAATCCTTTGCCTTCTCCCCTATTAAAAATGTACAAAGGGGGAGTCCCCGTGGGACTTTTGCGTTTGGTTACTGCGGTTTCTACGACTTCCGGAAGGTTGTTGCCGTGCATGTAGGCCGCGGCTAATTCCTTGGCTTTTTTTAGGTTGATGGGATCGGCCCAAGCACCCGCTGATAGCATGAGTAATGCCAAAGCTGTCAGTAATGTCTTTTTCATTGGTCTTTTTGTTTTTTTTAAGAAATTAGATTAATAAATTCAACCTATTAAATTTGTTGGTTCTCAATTTTAAAATTTGAATAGATTGTAATGCAAATATACATATATATTAAATGGTTTAGTAGGATAAAGAAGGGTAAAAATAGGATTTCGCACGCTTTTTTGTGCATCTTTATGTTTTAAGAATAAGAGGGGCGGTTCTTTTTTATTATTTCCGCTCGTTTTCTCAAAAATACTTGTGGTAGAACGTATTTATTTTATTACTTTTGCCAAAAAATTAAAGAGGAAAGAATATGCAGAAGAAGAATTACTATTTGGAATCGGTTCTCGATTTGAACGCCAGTAATGTATGGGGAACGGAAGCCCAAGAGCTTTTGGAATTGTGGCAAAAGGATATTAAGGAAGAAGGTTTTTCTTCATCTGAGGAAAAAGTGCTGAACGTCATCCGGCTGGCCTTTGACGTATATCATTTCGACCCGAAAGACGACCGGGAAGTCATGAGGTATAGCGACGGCAATTATGTCATCCTTCCTTGTGTAGACAAACGAAAAGGTGCCGTGGCCATACGTAAGAAAGAGATTCGCCGGATTACGGACCTCTCGTATGAGAACATTAAACATATTACGGCGTCCGACCTGCTGAAGTTGATAGAAGGTAATTTCGGCGGTGGTTGGGATTCCATATCTTTGACGATAAAAGACATTATAGAGTCGGCTTTCGACATCAGTACGACAACTCTGCCTGCTTCACGCATCCATGCTGCAGGCGGTACGCTAGAACGTAAAGTCGCCGATGGTTATGAAGCCTTGGAGATTGCGAAAGGAACTTGGGTAGAGGCTATTTTTGCCAAGAAACGCGAACCGGTAGAGAAATTGCGTTTTGTGCCCGAACCGGAATATGACGAAGACGGCAATCGTCGTATTGTAGACGAAGACACTGAAACTGATTCGGAGTCGGAAGAAGAGGGCGATACGGCCGGAGATGATACTTTTTACGGAAGCTATACCCCCGAGGCGGACATTAAGGATGTGGAGGAAGAACTGGCGGACGAATGACCTTTGGGCCGGAAAAGAATAAAACATGAAAATTGAAAAAACGGAGCGGGAACGCATCATCCGGTTGGTGAAGCAACAGGTGGTGCCGGCAATGGGATGCACAGAACCTGTATGCGTGTCTCTTTGTGTGGCTCGCGCGGCAGAGGTGCTTGGAGAAAGACCGGTCGCAGTCAGCGTCTTCCTCAGTGCGAATATACTGAAAAATGCCATGGGTGTGGGAATTCCCGGTACGGGTATGGTGGGACTTCCCATAGCTATAGCTTTGGGCGTAGTGGCAGGTAAGTCTGCATACGGGCTGGAGGTGCTGAAAGACGTGATGCCGACAGACGTAGAGCAGGGCAAACAATACATAGCGGAGCGGCGTGTCAAAATATCATTAAAAGAAGGCATTTCGGAAAAGCTGTATGTCGAAGCCATAGTGGAGAGTGAGTCCGGCCATAGGGCTACGGCTGTCATTGCCGGTCAGCATACGCATTTCGTCTATGTGGAGAAAGACGGGAAAGTGCTGTTGGACAACCGTATGCCACAAGGAGAGGAAGCCGGAGAGGACGAATGCGAACTCAACTTGCGCAAGGTGTATGATTTTTCCGTAGAAGCACCGTTGGAAGAAATCGAATTTATCCGAGAAGCACGCCGCTTGAACGAATCGGCCTCCCGGCAAGCTTTGAAAGGGTGCTACGGACATGAGTTGGGTAAGACGCTGAGCCGTCCTTTGGGGCGCGGTATTATGGGGGATACGATATTCTCTCATATTCTGTCAAGTACCTCATGTGCGTGCGACGCCCGTATGGCCGGGGCTATGATTCCGGTGATGAGCAATTCCGGAAGCGGCAACCAGGGGATTTGTGCTACGATGCCGGTCGTGGTTTTTGCCGAAGAGAATCACAATACGGACGAAGAACTTGTTCGCGCGCTTATGCTGAGCCATCTGACAGCCATCTATATCAAGCAAAGTCTGGGTGTCCTGTCGGCCTTGTGCGGATGTGTGGTGGCTTCTACGGGATCGAGCTGTGGCATCACCTATCTGATGGGAGGAAAGTACGAGCAAGTCTCATACGCCGTGAAGAATATGATAGCGAACCTCACGGGGATGATTTGTGACGGAGCCAAACCGAGTTGCGCATTGAAATTGACGAGCGGGGTTTCCACAGCCGTATTGTCAGCCATGCTGGCCATGCAGCAGAAATGTGTGAGCAGCGTGGAGGGCATCATCGACGATGATGTGGATAAGAGCATACATAACCTGACAAGTATCGGAGCCGAAGCCATGAACGAGACTGACCGTAAGGTTTTGGAGATTATGACGCATAAAAGTTGAAGTATGGATTAATTTTTTTTAAGAAGAAAGCGGGTGTGAGCTCGCTTTTTCTGATTTATATCAGATATTTGTTTCGGAAAAAGTGTTAGATTTGCACTTGATATTCATTAACCAATTTTTGAAGTATTATGAAACAAAGAATCAAATTGTTTTTCGCATGCAGTTGTGTGGCGGCTTGGTCTGCCGGGAGTTTGGCACAATCATTCACGTGGTATGCCAGTACGGAAGGAAATACGTGGAAAACGTCTACGGTGAAGATGTCCAAGAAGGCTGCGGATGCCCATGTGACGGTGGAAGAGAATGTGGCACCGATTGTGGAATTCAAGGCGTGGGGTGCCACGTTTAATGAATTGGATTGGGACGCATTGGGCATGTTGACCCGTGACGAACAGGACGAGATACTGAAAAACGTATTTTCTCCGGAGGGGGATTTGCGTATTTCCCGTGGGCGTATTTCCATGAACGCCAACGACTATGCCCGTTCTTGGTATAGTTGCGACGAGGTGGCCGGAGATTTGGAACTGCGTTATTTCAATATAGACCGCGACAAACAGTCCATCATCCCCTTCATACGTGCGGCACAGAAGTATAATCCCGGGCTGACGTTCTGGACATCTCCGTGGTGTCCGCCCAGTTGGATGAAAATCACGGGGGATTATCCTGTGTTGAGCAGCAAGTTCAACCACATGCCCGAAAAGATGAATTACATCCTTTACGGTAATGTGAACGACAAGGTGGATCCTGATGAAATGAAATTGGTCGGTAGGAGAGGGGATAAGTTCCCGCGCCAGTTGGCTACCACGGACTACTTTATACAGGATCCGCGTTACTTGCAGGCGTATGCCAATTATTTCTGTAAGTTTATCGACGCTTACAAGGAACAGGGGGTGAATATAGATATGGTGATATATCAGAATGAGGCATACAGCTACACGCCTTACCCCGGTTGTGCATGGACGGCCGAGGGAACGGTGCGGTTCAATCGTGACTATCTGGGTCCCACGCTCAGACAAAAACATCCGGAGGTGAAGCTTTATCTCGGGACGTTCAACACCAACCGTGTGGACTATGTGCAGAAGATTGCTTCCGACACGAAGCTGCAGGAATACGTAAGCGGCATGGCATTCCAATGGGAAGGCCGCGAGTCGCTCCCCGTACTGCGCAAGGAACATCCCGAGTGGAACTATATGTGTTCGGAAAGCGAATGCGGGTGGGGTAGTTTCGACTGGGGAGCAGGCGAACATACCTTTGAACTGATGAACCATTATTTGGGTAACGGATGCAACGAGTACACTTTCTGGAATTTCATCTTGGCCGACAATGGCGAGAGTCCGTGGGGATGGAAACAGAATGCCCTTATCCGGGTGGATTCCAAGGCACGCACGTTTACCTATACTCCGGAGTATTTTGCCGTGAAGCATTACAGCCATTTCATCACGAAAGGCAGTCAGGTGGTGGCTTACAAAGCCCAAGGGGACGACAGGATGCCGGTATTAGTCAGCCGCACGCCTGAAGGAAAGTATGTGGTCGTGGCCGGAAATTTCAAGGACGAGGCTTCTCCGTTGGTGGTCAAGATAGGAGAGAAGAGCCTGTCTGCTGAACTGGCAGCGCATTCTTATAATACATTTGTGATGAAATAATACGGTTTGCACGCCGGAAAGATACGGTGGCAGGGGCCGGCTTCGTAAGGAAACGGAGCCGGCCCTTTGAGTATGTGACGGTCCGTACGGCTTGTTAAAGCTTGTTATATTCGGCAGAGTAGAGATTTTGCGAGTAAACCTTATACTTGGAAATGGGTCATACTTCTGTGAAACAAAAAAGAATGGTTTAATTAAAAAGGAAACAACTATGAGAAAATTGATGATGGCCGTATGTTTTGCTTTGTTGGCCGGAAGCACATTGTCAGCCCAAGAGAGTGGAAACACGCCGCGCATGCGGACGAATCCCGAACAGATGGCCAAGCGGATGGCCGGGAAACTGATGTTGGACGACGAAACATCGGCAAAATTTATTCCCCTTTACGAGGAATACATGCAAAAGTTGGCGGAATGCCGCGTGCCCAAAAAGGAAAAAGGAAGTCAGGCGGCACAGTCGGATAAAGATATAGACGAGAACATAAAGGCTCGTTTTTCGGCTCAGGAGAAACGGTTGGACGTGCAGAAGAGCTACTATGACAAGTTTAAGAAAGTGTTGACGATGAGACAGGTGCAACAGCTTTATGAACGTCCGGACATGGGAAGTCGTCCGCGTTTTCAGGGACAAAAACCGCATTCTGCGCCGCGTCGCTGAAAAGCAGGCAGGAGGCTGGAAAACCGTTTGCCGCAGAACGGAAAATCAATCTCAGGAGATTGAAAAATCATTCGGCTGAGAATGAAAAATCGTTTGGCGCAGATTTTTACGGCGTTAATTATCAGACTGTTGCAAAGAGCCTTCCGAACGTGTTTTTTAGGTCTGGAACACAAGGGTAGGAAACACAGGTGAGGGCGATAGCGGAGTCTGGAAAAAACGACCGGGCATACAGAGGAAATTCTCTTGGTATGCCCGGTCTTTTTTCAGAAGTCGCGGAGCGCGGCGCGTCAAGCCATGGTGCCGCCCATGATGTCCAACAGTTCGTTGGTAATGGCCTGCTGACGTCCTTTGTTGTACACGACGGTGAGGTCCTGTATCAAGTTGTTGGCATTGTCCGTGGCTATCTGCATGGCCATGCTTCGTGTGGCATGTTCGGATGCGTTGGAGTCTAAAAGAGTGGTATAGACTTTCAGCTTCAACACCTCCGGAATCAGTTTGGCCAATAGAATTTCTTCCGAAGGTTCTATCAGATAGTCCGGCTGCCGGTTGTCGGTCGGAACCTCGGTCATGGCAGACAAATCTATCGGTAAATATACCGTGTTGACGAGTTCCTGTGAACCGGCGGATTTAAAGTGATGATAAATAAGCTCTACCCGGTCTATGTCGCCCGACAAAAAACGTTCGCATAGTTCTGCTGCCAAACTCTCACATTCCGTATAGTTGGGCTTATCGGCCATGTGCGTATAATCTCCGGCCGGAGTAAAGCCCGATTTTTTCACAGCGTCTGCAATCTTTCTTCCTACGGGATAGATGATAAGATTTTCCTTTGCCATTTGTGCGTGTTCGTCCAGCCACTGATGGTAGGAGCGTATGACGTTGGAGTTGAATCCGCCGCACAAACTGCTGTTGGACGAGAATATGACCAGTGCAATGCGCTTTGCCTCCCGTTGCGTGGCAAAGGGCGATTCCGTCTTACCGCCGGTTTGCAAGAAGTGGGTCATGATGGCCGACATCTGCCGTTCGTAGGGCAACATGCCTTCGATGACTTCTTGCGCCTTGTGCAGCTTGGCGGAAGCCACCATTTTCATGGCCGACGTAATCTTCAGCGTATTATTGGCCGAGAGTATTCTGCCCTTAACTTCTTTTAATGATGCCATGGTCTATCAGTTTTTAAATAACAGAAGAGTGGACTGAGCCACATCTTCGATGACTTTGGTCACTTGTTCGTTGATGACTCCGCCTTCTAAAACCTCCAACACATCCTGACGGTGCGATGCGCGCAGGCTTTCCAGAAATTCGTGTTGGAAGGCAATGACCTGGTCGATACGTATGTCGCGCATCAGTCCGTGCGTACCGCAATAGAGGATAGCGACTTGTTCGCCTACCGGCATAGGGGAGTATTGGGGTTGTATCAACAGTTGGTTGTTCTTTCGTCCGCGGTCGATGGTCATGACGGTCACGGAATCCATGTCGCTGCTGAACTTGGAGAAAGCTTCCAGTTCACGGTATTGTGCCTGGTCGATTTTCAGCGTGCCGGCCACTTTCTTCATGCTCTTGATTTGCGCGCTGCCGCCCACACGGGATACGGAGATACCTACATTGATGGCCGGACGGAAGCCTTGGTTGAACAAGTCAGTTTCGAGGAATATCTGTCCGTCGGTGATGGAAATCACATTCGTAGGGATGTAGGCGGACACGTCGCCTGCCTGTGTCTCGATGATAGGGAGTGCCGTGAGCGAACCTCCGCATTTCACTTTTCCTTTCAGGCTTTCCGGCAGGTCGTTCATCTGCTCGGCCACTTCCTGCTGGTTGATGATTTTGGCAGCACGTTCCAACAGGCGGGAGTGCAGATAGAAGATGTCGCCGGGGTAAGCTTCGCGCCCCGACGGACGGCGCAGGATGAGCGAAACCTCGCGGTAGGCTACGGCCTGTTTGGAAAGGTCGTCGAATACGACTAAGGCATGGCGGCCGGTGTCGCGGAAATATTCTCCGATGGCTGCCCCGGCAAACGGTGCGAAGTATTGCAATGCGGCCGGGTCGGCAGCCGTAGCGGCTACGACCACCGTGTAGTCCATGGCACCTTTTTCACGCAGCGTGTTGACGATGTTGGCCACGGTGGAGCCTTTCTGCCCGATGGCCACATAGATGCAGTACACCGGTTTGCCCGCCTCGTATGCGGAACGTTGGTTGATGATGGTGTCGATGGCTATCGCGGTCTTCCCCGTTTGGCGGTCGCCGATGATCAATTCGCGTTGTCCCCGTCCGATAGGAATCATGGCGTCGATGGCCTTGATGCCTGTCTGCAGAGGTTCAGATACCGGTTGGCGGTAAATGACTCCAGGAGCTTTGCGTTCCAGCGGCATTTCGAAAAGTTCCCCTCCTACGGTGCCTCTTCCGTCCAAAGGAACGCCCAACGGGTCGATGACGCGCCCCAGCATGTTCTCGCTGACCCGTATGGAGGCGATGCGTCCCGTACGTTTCACAATCATGCCCTCTTTGATGAGGTCGGTGGCTCCTAAGAGGACAGCGCCCACGTTGTCTTCTTCCAGGTTCATCACCACTCCCATCACGCCGTTTTCAAATTCCAATAATTCATTGGCCTCGGCATGGAGCAATCCATAAATACGTGCCACGCCGTCGCTGACCTGCAACACCGCGCCCACCTCGTCGAACTGGATGGACGTGTTGATTCCTTTGAGCTGTTGGAGCAATACCTCCGAAACCTCGCTGGGTCTTATCTTATCTGGCATATTCTTGTTTCCTTTTCATTATACGATTCTTCTGTTTTTCTCGATGAACTGTTTCTTCACGCGTTTCAACTGTCCGGCTATGCTGGCGTCGATTCGCCAATAGCCGATTTCCAGAATGCCGCCACCGATGATGTCGGGGTCTACTTTGGTGTTGAATTCCACCGTGCGTCCCCGATAGCGTTTCAGGATGAGCGCTTTCAGCTCGTTGAGGGTTTCCTCCGGTAGCGGCATTGCCGTGACAAGTTTCCCCTGACGTATTTTTTTCTTTTTCCGATATAAGAATAAGAAAGAATGCAGGATGAAAGCCAATAGCTTTTCGCGCCTTTTTTCAAGTAGCAGATAGAAGAATTTGGTCAGCTCTTCGCATGTGTCCGCTCCGGCGGTAGCATTGTGCAAGAGCTTTATTTTCTCTGTACGGCTCACCATCGGATTCTCTATCGTATGGCGGAACTCCGGAAGCTGGTTGTATTGGAACAGGAGTTGTTGGGCTTGTTCGTACACCAAGGTTTCGTGTCCGTTCTCGCATGCGAAGAGCAACAATGCGCGGGCATAACGTCTTGCAATAATTCCTATATCCATTATTCAATGTCGTTGTTTGATTTAACTTCGTCCAACAGTCTGTTCACTAATTCAAGCTGTTCCTTATCATCAGACAGTTTTTTACGCAATACCTTTTCAGCCACATCTACAGACAGTATCGCTACTTGCCGACGTATGTCGTTGATGGCGCTTTCTTTTTCCGCAGCTATCTGGTGGCGGGTTTCATCCAAAGCTTTCCGCGCTTCGGTGCGAGCCCGTTCGCGTGCTTCGGCGATGATGCGGTCGCGCGTGGCGGAAGCTTCTTTCAGTATGGCGGTCTGCTCTTCGTGTGCCCGTGCCAGCAGTGCTTCGCTTTCGGCTTTTACCTGCTGCAACTGCTCGTTGGCCTGGCGGGCAGCCTCCAGCGAACTGTCTATGTATTGTTTCCGTTTGTCCACCATTCCGGTGATGACAGGAAATGCGTATTTAGCCAAGATGAAGAATACGATTCCGAATATAATCACCATCCAGAACAGTGTGCCCGGATCCGGGGTTAGCAGTCCCATAAGCAACAACGGTTTAGAGGAACAATGTCAAAAGACAAACGACAATGGCGATGAGGGCTACACCTTCTATCAAAGCTGCCGCGATGATCATATTCATACGCACGTTGTTGGATTCCGACGGTTGTCGTGCAATGGCGTCCATGGCCGACCCGCCGATGCGTCCGATACCTATACCTGCACCCAAAACGGCAATACCAGCGCCAATCGCTGCACCCAACTTGGTAAGACCTATACCTCCGATAGCTTGTAATAAAATGGATAATAACATAATGTTTCTGTTTTTAAGGGTTATACTTAATTTTCTAATAGTTTTCCTTTAATTCTCTTCTTTTACGCGTGACAGTCCGATGAACACGGCCGACAACATGGTGAATACATACGCCTGGATGAAGGCTACAAGAAGTTCCAGCATGTCCATGAAGATACCGAAAAGTACGGATATGACCGTCATGGAACCGTTGATGACCGGACCTGCCTTCACCGTAATGAAGATAATGGCTACCAAACTTAGGATGGCTGCGTGCCCGGCCATGATGTTGGCAAACAGACGGATCATCAAAGCAAATGGTTTGGTGAAAATCCCGAATAGCTCAATCATAGGCATGAGAGGCACGGGAACTTTCAACCATAAGGGGACTTTCGGCCAAAAGATATCCTTCCAATAGGCTTTTGTTCCGCAGATGTTGGTGAAGAGAAAGGTGCACAATGCCAATACCAATGTAATGGCAATGTTTCCCGTGACGTTAGCTCCTCCCGGAAAGATAGGAAGAATACCCATCAGGTTGTTAACCAGAACGAAAAAGAACGCGGTCAGCAAGTAGGGAGCGTATCTCCGGTAGTCTTCCCCGATACATCCTTTGATGACTTCATCGTTTATCATGACCACCAGAGCCTCTATCATGCCCACACCGCCTTTAGGTGCCCCTTCGCTCACTTCGTGACGCTTGTACCAACGCGCACATCCCAGCATGATGGCCACCAATATGGCGCTGTTGACGAACAGTGCCAGCACGTTTTTGGTGATGGAGATGTCGAACGGACGGATTTCTTCTCCCGTGGCGTCTTTTTCTACGATTTTATTTTTGTATTCGCCATCCGGTGCGATGTATAATCCTTCGTATCGGGCCTGGTTTCTCAGACGGGCAGAAGAAAATATATGCCAACCGGAAGAGCTTTTCACAATCACGGGCAAGGGGATGCGTATGGAGGCATCTCCGATGTCTGTGATATGCCATTCGTATGCGTCTTCGATGTGGCCGAAAACGATTTCGTACACATCTATTTCTTGGGTTTCTTCAGCCTGTGCCTGCCGTGGCATGAACATCAACAGGCATAAACCTATATAGCATAAATATTTTAGTAGCTTCATTCCTTAAACTTATCTTTTTATGCAGCCTAACCTGAAAGGGGTCAGGCCGTCGCTTCCGTTACGCAGACGGATACTGTGTTGTCATTCACTTCTACAAAACCACCTGAAATGTTCAAGCAGATCTTGTCTTTTCCACTCCGGTAAACGACTTCTCCTGCGTCGAGGGACGAAATCAGGGGCGCGTGGTTGTGGAATACGGCGAACTGTCCGGCACTGCCGGGAAGTCTTACGTACTTCACCTGGCCTTCGAACAAAGTCTTTTCCGGCGACACGATGAGCAAATGAATTTTATCCTCTTCCATACGATTTAGTTTTGGGCTGCGCTCAACAATTCTTTTCCTTTGGCAATGGCGTCTTCAATGGTGCCCACGTTGAGGAAAGCCTGTTCGGGAAGGTCGTCCACCTCTCCGTCCAATATCATTTTGAATCCTTTGATGGTGTCTTCGATGGATACCATGACGCCCGGCACGCCCGTAAACTGTTCGGCCACGGCAAAGGGTTGCGACAGGAAACGCTGTACCCGTCGTGCGCGGTTCACCGTCAGACGGTCTTCGTCCGAAAGCTCGTCCATGCCGAGGATGGAAATGATGTCTTGCAGCTCCTTGTTCCGTTGCAGGATTTGTTTGACGCGCTGGGCCGTTTCGTAATGTTCCTGTCCCACGATGAGCGGATCAAGAATACGCGATGTGGATTCCAAGGGATCCACCGCAGGATAAATGCCCAACTCCGTGATTTTACGGCTCAGTACGGTCGTGGCATCCAGATGCGTGAATGTCGTGGCCGGGGCAGGGTCGGTCAAGTCGTCGGCAGGCACGTACACAGCTTGTACAGATGTAATAGAGCCGTTCTTCGTAGACGTGATTCGTTCTTGCATCTGTCCCATTTCGGAAGCCAGTGTCGGCTGATAACCCACGGCCGAGGGCATACGTCCCAACAGGGCGGACACTTCGGAACCGGCCTGGGTGAAACGGAAGATGTTGTCGATGAAGAACAGAATGTCACGCGGTCCGTCTCCCTTATTGTTGTCACGGAAAGACTCGGCTAAGGTCAGACCGGAAAGCGCTACGGAAGAACGTGCGCCCGGCGGTTCGTTCATCTGTCCGAATACCATGGCCACTTGGGATTTTTCCACCTCATCCATGTCTACTTTCGACAGGTCCCAATGCCCGGCCTCCATGCTTTTTAGGAATTCGTCGCCGTATTTGATGACACCGGACTCAATCATTTCGCGTAGCAGGTCGTTACCCTCACGCGTACGTTCTCCCACACCGGCGAACACGGAAAAGCCGTTATGCTTTTTGGCAATGTTGTTGATGAGCTCCTTGATTAATACCGTTTTTCCTACGCCCGCCCCACCGAACAATCCGATTTTTCCTCCTTTCAGATAGGGTTCCAACAGGTCTATCACTTTGATGCCCGTGAAAAGCACTTCCTGAGTGGTGGAAAGGTCTTCAAACTTAGGAGGATCCCGATGGATGGGAAATGCTCCGGTTTCGTCTAATGCCTGCATGCCGTCGATGGCTTCGCCTACGACGTTCATGACCCGTCCGCGAATCTGTGCGCCCACCGGCATGGTGATGGGTTTTCCGGTAGAGACCACTTTCATGCCGCGTTGCAGGCCGTCCGTACTATCCATGGCGATGGTGCGCACCGTGTCTTCTCCGATGTGTTGCTGCACTTCCACGATCAATGTCTTGCCGCCCGGACGTTGGATTTTCAGAGCGTCGTGTATGCTCGGAAGGTTTGCGTTCTGTTCTTTCTCGCTGTGCTCGAAATGAACGTCTACCACCGGGCCGATAATTTGCGATATGTGTCCTAATACCTCTGCCATAAATGATGTTTATACCTTAATTATATATAATCGTTTTATTTGTTTCGTGTCCTTTTTACCTGTCGAACCGATTGTTTTGTCGCTGGCTGTCGTTGAACGTGGAGAACCGCTTGGGTTTCTCAACATTCTTATACATTATTTAATGTCCACCGTCTCTTTCTTTCGCTTCGTTTATAATAGTTTAACCCAGAGACGTTTTCATTTTTCTTGTCTCAAAGTTAGGAGTAATTTCTCTTTTTCGTAAATTTGTAGAATTAATAATATTCATGATTTCTATTGATTTTTCTTATGGAACTGACTCCGCTGAAATATTTCGTCAAGTTGGCAGACGTGCTTTCGTTTACTGAAGCCTCCAAAGAGCTTTTTATCACGCAGAGCACCTTGTCGTTAAGCATCAAGCAACTGGAAGAGGAACTCGGCGTGACGCTGTTCGACCGCATCGGGAAGAAAATCTACCTGACGGATGCCGGACGGGATTTTTTGGACTGTTCCCGTAAGGCGATAGAGGAGGTGGCGTATGGCGTACAGCATTTGAAGGAAATGCAGCATGTCTATACGGGAAAGATAAAAATAGGAGTAATATACAGCCTCTTCCCTTTGCTGAATATCTGCGTGTTGAAGTTTACGAAGGCTTTCCCTAAAGCGGAATTGTCGATTGTGTATTCCCATTCCGTATTGGAACTGGTGGAGCTGATTAATTCCAACAAACTTGATTTTGCGTTGAGTTACAATCCGCAGGATGTCTCAGCGCTTACGGAGTCCACGGAATACGCTTGCATGCCTTTATGCGTCATAGCCCACGAGACCCACCCGGTGGCCATCCGGAAACATTTCTCTTTATCGGACTTGAACGAGTTCCCCGTCATCTTCTTGGATAAAGAGCTGTACACCCGGAAGGTCATAGACCGCATGCTGGCCCAATACAAGGTGAAGGTAAAGCCGCAGATAGAAGTCAATAGTACGCCTTTATTGCTTGACATGCTGCGCACGGGGCATTGGATTTCCATTTTGCCGCAAGACATGACGGTGAGCAGTCCGGATTTGAAGGCTGTGCCGATTAAGGAGAAAACGGAGATGATGCACATCAGTCTTCTCTCTCTTAAAGGTAAAAGGCACTCTTTGCTGACGGAGAAATTTCTGGAGGTATTGAGGCAGGAGACGCAAAAAATAGAAGAGCATCGGGTTGCCGGAGGAAAAGATTCGGATTTGTTCGAAGGGAAACCCACCGGAGGAGGAGCATGATGCGGAATGTGTATATAAAGAATAGGTGAAATGGCGGATAGGATTGGATTTTGTTTTAGACTTTATACTGAATAAAATAGGATATGAGAAAAAATATTTGGATTATCGTGAGCGGGTTGGTCTGCTTTTCGGCTTGCAGGTCTGTGCAGGCTCCCCAACTTATCGGGGGAAATAAGGATGAACATGGTTGTCTTACGGCGGCCGGTTATACGTGGAGTGAACTCCGCCGGGACTGTATCCGCATTTTTGAAGACGGCGTGCGGGTGAACGACCCGTCGTTACAGCCTTCTTTGACGTCGTATGCCGTTTTTGCGGCAGACAGCAGCCGGGTGGAGGTTTTCCGTCCGTCTCCGTTCCGGAACGAGATACTCGACCGCGAGGGGAGCGTTTGGCAGGGCAAGACCTGCAAGTTGTATCGGACTGGAGACCGGTGGGAACTTCGCGAAAAGTGAAATCAAACAAAATGACTTTGTATGGAACGAATTATCAATCATTTTACAGACGATGACCTGTATAAGTTCACCATGTGCTGCGCGGTCATCGACAATTTTCCCCGCGCCCAGGTGAAGTATCGGTTTACCGACCGGGACCATACCGTCTATCCGCCGGGTTTTGCCGACGAGTTGCAAAAACAAATCATCCTGTTGGAGGACGTGGTCATTACGGACGAGGAAATCGCGTTCATGAAACGGCGGTGCAGCTACATTCCCGGTTGGTTCTACACCTACTTGAAAGGCTACCGTTTCTGTCGCGAATGGGTGACAGTACGGCAGGATGAAGAGGGGTATCTGTCCGTGGAGTTCGAAGGGAGTTGGGCCGATACCATCCTGTTGGAAGTGAAAGTGCTGGCCATTATTTCCGAGCTTTATTACAGGATGACGGGCGAAGACGGCCGTTTCGATTATGAGGATTATTACCGGAAGACTTACCGGAAAGCCGTCCGCTTGTTGGAAGCCGGTTGCGTGTACAGCGATTTCGGGACGCGCCGCCGCGTCTCTTTCGAGGCGGAAGAGACGGTGGTCCGGGCGATGCGAGACTGTTACCGGAGCCGGGAGTGGAGCGGTAAGTTTGTCGGGACCAGCAATGTCTATCTGGCGATGAAGTACGACCTGATTCCCGTCGGCACGATGGCACACGAGTTTGTCTGTGCCATAGGAGGAATGTACGGTCCCCAGATGGCCAACCATATTGCCATGAACTCGTGGCGCAACACGTTTCGCGGAGCTTTGGGCACATATCTCTACGACAGTTTCGGCTGGGACATCTTCAGCCTGAATTTCTCGGAGGACTTTGCCAACCTGTTCAAAGGTCTTCGCGTGGACAGCGGCGACAACCGCGTGGAACTGCAAAGGATTGTGGAGAAATACCGTTCGTTAGGCATCGACCCCCGCACGAAGCAAGTCATATTCAGTAATGCGCTCGACACGGACCGTGCGATAGAGATACAACGTTACGCCCGGGAGTATTGCCAACCTTCTTTCGGGATAGGCACGCACTTCACAAACGACTTTGAGGGCGTGAAGCCCATGAACATCGTCATCAAACTGGTGGCCGTGAAAATCACGGAGTCATGGACTTTCTACAACGATACTTGTAAGTTGAGCGAAGACGACGGCAAGCATACAGGCAAGCCCGAAGTGATTCGCCGTTTCATGGAAGCGTTGAATATGAAAGGATAAAAGGAGTCCGGACGATAAAAACTTCAAAATTTTGTCCGTTCTTTATGGAATTGGTCCTTAAAAAAGATTAACTTTGCATTGGGTTCCCGGTGATTCTTGCTGTGCCGTGATGTCCGGTAGCGACCGGTAGGCCGATCCAAGCAAGGCGACCTGCGCCGATACGAACAGGAACATCTGTCCTTTGCGGTAGGTGGGAATGGGAGTGGACGGGGGAGGGAGAGGTGAACCGCTATAAATAAGAAGGCGTTTATCACGCGCTGGTTCTTGACGCTTCGAATCTCGCAAATTCAAAATTGTAGTCATGAACTATGCAACGGTAGATGCCCATGGGATGTTTTTATAAATATCCCCAAGGGATTGTTTTGTCCATTTGCCCCTATGGGCAGAAGGAAGGAGGCAAATCCCAAGGGAGATTATATAAACTCATCGGCGTGGGTTCTGCGTTGCTCGTTCTACTACAATGGGCAATGCGAGAGCCTCGAAGCATGGGACGGGTGACGGGTACAGATCTCCCACGCTTTTTTGTTGTAGTATTCCTTATTATGAGTATCATTTAAGTCAACGGAGGGAGGTCGGTTGGCGGTTTGTTGTTTTAAAGAGACTTTATGATGAAACGACTATTATTGGTGACTATGGGGACGGCCTTATTCCTCCTGTCTGCGGCACAAGTGCCGATAGATGAAGCCCATTTTCCGGATGACTTCTTTCGCGATTATGTCAGCCAGCATTTCGATGCGGATGAAGACGTGCAGTTGGACGACGAAGAGATACGGGCGGTTGTCCAAATGGATTTGACCACAAGGTATTTCAGCAAATGCACTTCGTTAAAAGGCTTGGAGTTTTTCGTTTATTTGCAGGATTTGGAGTTGGGGACAAGTGGACGCTTGAAAGAATTGGACGTGAGTGCCAATGTAAACCTTGAACGTTTGTCTTGTCGGAGTATTAAAATCCAGGAACTCGATTTACGTCAAAACCGTAAGTTGGAATTTCTCAAACTGACATCTTTATCCGAATTGTCTTCTTTGGCTTTAGACTGCCCGAAGTTGGACACGTTGATTCTTTCCTCCCTACCATTGGGGACATTGGACGTGTCGGCTTCTCCGGATTTGGTATATGTGGAGTGTTCGAAATGTGAATTGGCTGCGTTGGACTTGAAGCATTGCGCAGGATTGAAAGTGTTGGACTGTTCGGAAAATTCCTTAAAAACCTTGGACTTAAACGATAAAGGCCAGTTAGAATCCTTTAAAGGTGACGGCCAAAAGGCCGTTAGCGTATCTCCAGTGGATGGTTGGCTCGATTTGTCTACACTTTCGGGTTTTGATGCGAGTCGGTCGTATGATTGGGAAGGCGTATTTCGTTATGGAGATAGTATCGTGTTCGACCAAACTCAGCCGATTAAAGACTATGCCTTGGCAAAATACAAATACAAGACGGGAATCGTTTCCGGACCGGGTAGTGAAATCGAGTGCTGTTTGAAGTGCAATGCAGAAGATCTGCCCGTCTTGCTTGGCAGGTTCGGTGAAATCAGTTCGGATTGGTTGTATGATGCCGACGGTGACGGGAGGAAAGAATATTATATGGTAGACAGGGAAAAGAATGTCAAAGCCCGTTACCATTGGCACGTCCCCGGTCGTTATGCATTGGATTTCAAGTTGGATTTACCTTTTACTTACCTGCAGGAAGACCGAATGATGACACATCTGAATAATGACGGCGTGCCCGATTTTGCCAATCCTGTTTTCACGGATCTCCGTAAAATCGAGATTGCCTTGAGTGGGGCAGACGGCACTTATACGCTGATGGACGGATGCAACTCCGCTTATCCGTTGGACGTGAACCACGACGGATTGCCGGACTTGTTCGCGTTCAACAACACGGACTGGAGCATCCTTTACCAAAATCCCGACGGGACATTTACCCCCACGCGTATCGATACACTCTCGCGCGTGCAGGCCGATTCATTGGTGGCTCGTAAGGCAGAGGAAGCTGACGGAAAATTCGATATCAGCGACTTGCCATCGTTGCGTGACGGGATGTTCATTGGCGGAAGCCCTACGGTAGATGAAAGTTACAAATTCACGCAGGCCATCGACGTGAACCGTGACGGCTATATGGACTTGGTAGGGCCGCGCACGATTTTCTATAACATGGGCGACAACCGTTTCGTGGCCTCTCCACAGCCGGGCGAGCTGACCGTGAAGGACTTGAACGGTGATGGTATCCCCGATTACATCTATAATGATACGGAAGGAAAACGTGTGTACACTCGTACGTACTTGGGCGGTGACCGTTTCGAGGAACAAACGCTGATGAAGGACTTGGACGTGACGAACATCCATTGCTATGACTTCGACAAGGATGGTGACGTGGATATTCTGCTGACATTCGACTACCTCTCGTCTTCCACTTTTTCGTTTTTGGTTTTTGCGGAAAACACCGGCAAGGGGAAGTTTGCAATTCATGAGCATTCTTTCAAGACGAAGTGGGCGTTCGGGCAGTGCCTCGATTACGACAACGATGGTTATATGGAACTCTTGGCGAGCGTGCAGAATGATGAAGGGAACGACTATGGATGTTCTTCCGTGCACGGGTTGTATTTGTTCCGGTTGGACGACATGAAAAAAGTGGAAGAACCGTCCGTGATGCAAGTGGACGCGACTTTCTTTTATGAACGGGGCAAAGGTTCTGGTACCGATTGGCAAGAAGCGGTTGTGAGCCGTTTGGACGAGAACATCACCGTGGCGGATATAGATAATGACGGACGTTTGGAGTTCCTGGCCGATACGACGAAGAAGGCTGGAGGTTATTGGGCCACCAAAGACTTGCCCCTTTTGCAGGGCATCCCGGCCAACGAAGCCCCGCAACGCATGGCCGCCCCGTCGGTAAACCTCGACCGCAAGAGCGGCAAACTGAAGATTGCCTGGAAGCCGGGAGAGGACAAGGAGACTTCTACCGTGGATTTGACTTATGCCCTCCGCATCGGCAGTGCGCCCGGTAAGGACGACATCTATTTTTCGGGGGCGAATGCCGATGGCAGCCGACGCGATTTCCGCTCCGGCAACATGGGGGCAAATCTGGATGCCACGTTGGATGTGAGCCGTTGGAAGCTGGGTACGTATTACATTGCCATACAGGCGGTGGACCCGATGGGAAAAGGCTCGGCGTGGTCGGACGAGGTGGTGTACAGGCACGACCTCGTGCAGGCGGCGTTCACGGTGTCGGATGATGAGTTGGCAGCGGCAGACACGTTGGTACTGACGGCAGCTTCCCGTGCCGATGGGCTGGATTACGCTTGGGATTTCGACGGAGGAAAAGCCATAAAGGCTTCGGCTGACAGCGCACTGGTATGGCTGACGTTCAGCGTGCCCGGCGAGAAGCATCTCCGCCTGACGGTGACGAATCCGGCGGATGGCACGGAGGATGTACGCGAAAAGGTAGTGACGGTGCAGCGTGTCTCATGGCAGCAGGTTTCCCACGAGGCATTGGGGATGACTTGGCCGGTTTTGTTCTGGGATATGGACGGAGACGGCATATTGGATGTCTTGGACCAAAACGGCTTTTACGTAAATGACGGATACGGAAGGTTTGAAAAACTGGGGACCATTTTCAATTCAAACCTTACGGCAGAATCCCGTGCCGGCATGGGAAGCCAAGCCCCCGTGTTAGACTTCAATATGGACGGCAACGTTGATTTTGCAGTACGGAACAATAAGGGCAACTTGATTCTTCATCGCGGAGGCCATGACTTCGAAGCCCTCGATGCCAACCCGTTGTTGGCCGGGCATGGTTTGGTGGATTTGAACAATGACGGTTTCCCCGAGCTGGTGGATGCTACGGTCGGGTTTTACGCACCGTCCGAGTTTTATGTCAACAAGGGCGACAACACCAATTTTAAGAAAGTGACCTTGGATGATGGAGACGGGAATTGGATACAGATAGAATTTTTATACGATGTCAATCGTGACGGCTTGCTCGACATCTTCTCCACACGTGGCAGGGTAGATGGGAAATGGAAAGATGCCTTTGCCCTGAACAACGGCGGTTTGGAATTCGACGTACGTTACTCTCCCGGTAGTGAAGGTACGATAGTCGCTTACGAAGATATGGACGGCGACGGCGTGCCGGACAAGGTCGTGACTTACGGTAATGACGGAGTAGACAAGGATGTGATAGGCATTTGCTTCGGCAATAAGGATTACACGTTCGGCACTCCGGTCAAATTTGTATTTGAAAGCGCTCACAGTAGCCGTTATACTGTAGAAGTGGTCAAAATAGCCGATTTCGACAACAACGGCTGCCCGGACATCTTGGTGTACTATGATTTCTACGAACAAAACGTGAGCAAGAAGGAATATGCCATACTGTATATGGAGCGCGACCGCTCGGGACGGATAGAAGTGCTGCACAATCAGGAGTTGGGATTTGTGGATGGCATGGCCGACGTGAACCATGACGGTGTTCCTGATTTTTATCATGCTGGGAATGACGGGCCAACTATGCTCCGCACCGGCATCGAGAACACCGCCCCCGAAGCTCCGACCCACGTACGAGCCACCCAGGAAGGTCTCGGCATACTGTTGGAATGGGATGACGCCTACGACAAGGAAACCCCGGCCATGCAGATGCGCTACAATGTGAGCGTAAAGAAGAAAGGGGCAGAAGGCGAAGGCGCTTATATCATCTCACCGCTGAACGGCGGAAACGGCAAGGCTGCAGTCATCCCCGGGGCATATTACCAGAAAACCACGCGCAAGATGATTCCCATCGAGCGGTTCGAGGCCGGACAGGAATATGAGGTGCAGGTACAGGCCATAGACCTCTGGGATGCCCATTCGCCCATGTCGGAGACCTATACCTTTAAGGTGAGCGAACAGTTCATCGCCGGACCCACGGTGACGGCACCGCGCAAGGCTGTGGCTTTGACGTATAATGTGCCCGATGCCGTTTTGCAAACCGCCGAGTGGGACTGGGACGGCGGGACGCTTCTCGGTCAGGAAGGGAAACGGTTTGAAGTGGCATGGAATGAGCCGGGGCTGAAAACCGTGACCGTCCGCACGGCAGATGGCGAAACGGCTACCAAAAACGTGATGGTGCGCGACATCGACCTTTCGTTCGACTTCCCCGCCGAAGGACTGGCCGGGACGGAGATTACCTTCACGCTTCCCGAAGCCTTTGCGCAGGCTTCCCGCGAGGACATCGACGTGAAGCTGTCGGACGAACGTATCGAGATGTTGCTCCGCGTAGGGAGCCGGGAAGCCAAGGCGGTGTTCCCCGATGCCGGGGATTATTCCTTCCACTTGTCGGTGCGCGATTCCGTGTGCGGCGTGGTGGAATCGGAAGAGAAGCACATCCGCATCGTGGGCGAAGTGCCTGTGCCCGTTATCCGTTTGGTAGGCATCGATGCGGCTACCGGTAAGAACAAAGTGACGTGGGACATGCCCGGCATGCCGGATTTCGTCACCACCGTGAATATATATAAGGAGAGCGGACGCTACAATGCCTTTGACTGCATTGCGCAGGTGGCTCCCGGAGTGGGCGAGTTCGTAGACACGTCCTCCAATCCCTCTGTCTCGTCCGACCGCTATTGCATCAAGTTGGGCACGACGTTCGGTGTGGAAAGTCCGGCCAGCCGTGTGCACAGCGGTACGCACCTGATGCTGAACAAAGGAGTGAACGGTGCCGTCAATCTGATATGGAACGCCTACGAGGGTGGCATTGTGGACAGTTACCGCGTCTTGCGCGGAACGTCTGCCGACCGTCTGGAACTGTTGGCCGAGGTGTCGGGTGCCCATACGGCCTACACCGACCTGAACGCCGGGGACGGGACGTATTTCTACGCCTTGGAGTATGACGAGACCTATTCCGACGAATGGCAACCGATGACGAGGACATCCAAGGAGAGGTCGTCCGGAAGCGGTCGCTCCAATGTGGTATGCACGGACGGGGCATGGACGGTGGTACCGGCCGAACAGTTGAACGTGCTGGCCATAGAGAAGGAACTCGTGCTGACACCTTCTCAACCCACGTTGCATTTGCAGGCTGAAATCCTGCCGGCCATGGCGGACATCCGTACGGTGAACTGGCAGATTCTGGAAGGCAGCGAACTGGCCTCGCTGACTCAAAACGGTGTGTTGACGGCTCAGGGAAAGGAGAACGGTGAAATCGTGGTATGCGCCACGACCGTGGACGGAACGGACATCGAGGCCCGTGTGACCGTCGTGAAAAAGGATTTCGGCATCCTGCCGCAGTCGGTCACAGTGACCACGGTGGAAGGTACGACGCAGTTGACTCCCCTCACCGGGCGGTTGCACTTGCAGGCATCCGTGCAACCCACGAATGCCTCCCAACTCGTAGCATGGAGCGTGGTACAGGGAACCGGTCTGGCCACTTTGGATGAAGACGGCGTCCTGACCCCGACCGAAACGGGCAACGGCGACATCGTGGTGCGTGCCACTTCTTTGGAGGACGCTTCCGTGTACGGCGAGTTGACTCTCCATAAGGAAGGTTTCTCCGGCGATGGAGTAGAGGGAGTGAATGCCGGACAGATGTCGGTGCGCCGCGTCGGCGACGACCTGTGGATTGAAGGTCTGCCCGAGGACAGCGAATGCGGTTTAAGCATCGTGGATCCCTCCGGACGCGTGCTTTCCACGGAATACCGGCGCGAGGGACGTTCGGGCAGAATCTCTTTGGCGCGTCTGGCTTCCGGCACCTATCTGCTTCAGGTTGTTACCGGTGAAGGCAAACAAGCGTTCCGTTTCTTCAAGTAGGCCGGAACGTACATCATAAGGAAACGCTCCGGGCATTCGGTTGTGGCCGTAATGTCCGGAGCGTTTGGTGCTTTTTAGATTCCAAGAGCGCAGGTTTGTAAATATCGTGTACTTCTAAAAAGGTTGGCTTTCATCGGCGGATTTTTCTGCGCCAAATGATTTTTCAATCTCAGGCAAGCGATTTTTCGTTCTGCGCCAAATGATTTTCGTTTCTCTTGAAGGTGAAAAAACGATAAGATGAATACGTGGAAATGAAGTGCTGAAAGTGGAATGCCTGCTTGGGGAATGCTGATTTATTTTATTGTTTTATAGAAGTTTATGCAGTGGTAGGATAAAACGGGCTGTTCTTTTCTTCCGAAAGGAAAGTCGGTACATCACGTTTGCAAAGTTCGGAAAACGGGATGCGCAGGATGTCATATTTATCGAAAAAATACCATAATGGCATTTTTCTTTTGGCCGGATGAAAAATAAGTCCTACCTTTGCAGCCGAAATAATATTCGTAATGTTTTGTAATCCTCATCGGAGGGCAACAATGAAATGCCGGATAAGATGACTGGGTAAAACCAATCAACTTATCCGGCATTTTATGTGTGGTAAAATAAAAAAGACGTAGAAATGAAAGAATTGGATTTGACACAAGGGAGCGTGCCGAAGGTTCTGCTACATTTTGCAGTCCCGTTTTTATTGGCCAATGTGCTTCAGGCACTCTACGGAGGAGCCGACTTGTTTGTGGTGGGGCAGTATGACGATGCTGCGAGTGTGGCCGCCGTGGCCATCGGAAGTCAGGTGATGCAGACTGTGACGGGCGTCATCCTCGGGCTTACTACGGGGACGACTGTGTTGATTGCTATCGCCACGGGAGCGAAAGATTACCGGAAAACGGCGTCCATTATCGGAACCTCCATCGGGCTGTTTGCCGCAGTCGGTGCGGTACTGACCTTTCTGATGGTAGCTTTTCATAGCCGGACGGTGCAGTTGATGCACACTCCGCCCGAGGCGTTGTCCGATACGGAAGCCTATCTGTGGATTTGTTCGTTGGGCATTCCTTTTATTATAGGATATAATGTCGTGTGCGGTATTTTGCGCGGACTGGGAGATTCGCGCACGCCGCTCTATTTCGTGGCGTTGGCTTGTGCGTTGAACATCGTGCTGGATTTCATTCTGGTGGGTGGCTGCCATCTGCGGGCGGCGGGAGCGGCCATAGCCACGGTCGCTTCGCAAGGGGTAAGCTTTGCTACGGCCTTGTGGTATCTGTACCGGAAAGGTTTCCATTTTGAGTTTACGCGTCGCGATATCCGTCTGGACGGACAGCTTTGCAGGCGCGTGCTGCTGCTGGGAGCACCTATCGCGTTGCAGGATTTGTTGGTCAATTTTTCCTTTTTGCTGATTACGGTCATTGTCAACGGCATGGGCGTGGTGGCTTCGGCGGCTTTGGGAGTCGTAGAGAAGCTGATAGTCTTTGCCATGTTGCCGCCGATGGCCATATCGTCGGCCGTGGCGGCCATGACGGCACAAAACTACGGTGCCGGGCTGCGTGTGCGCATGAACCGTTGCCTGTATGCAGGCATCGGCATGGCGTTGGTCTTCGGCGTTTCGGTGTGCCTCTATTCACAATTCCTGCCAGACACGCTGACGGGTATCTTCACCCGCGACAGCGAGGTGGTGCAGATGGCTTCCGGCTATCTGCGAGGATACAGCATAGATTGCATCATAGTGAGTTTCGTGTTCTGCATCAATGCCTATTTCAGCGGGCAGGGCAATTCCGTGTTCCCCATGGTGCACAGCGTGATTTCCACCTTCCTCTTCCGCATACCTTTGTCTTACGGCTTCAGTCTGGTGAGTTCTTCTTCTTTGTTTCTCATGGGGTTTGCTCCTCCGTTGTCCACTTTGGTTTCGCTGATGATATGTATCGGGTATATGAGATACAAGAGAAAAAAGGAAATTATTCTGGTTTATGCGTAAGAAAGCTGTTAAAAACAGATGAGGGGAAAACGTATTTCCCATAAAATATCTAATTTTGCAGCGTAAATAAAAAATGTAAGTATGAATTTGTCTGAACTGATACAGAAACGGCAAAGTGACCGGAAATACGAGTCGCGCCCTGTCAGCCGTGAAATGGTGATGAAATGTCTGGAAGCTGCACGGCTTGCTCCTTCGGCTTGTAATTCACAACCGTGGAAATTTGTTGTCGTGGACGATGTGGCGTTGTTGCCGCAAATGGGAGCGGCGGCTGCCGGAATGGGGATGAACGGGTTTGCCCGTGAGGTGCCCGTCATCGTAGCTGTGGTGCTGGAGAAAATGAACTTGACGGCCCGTATCGGTAGTGTCATCAAAGACAAGGAATACTCTTTGCTCGACGTAGGCATCGCCGTGGAGCATTTTTGTTTGCAGGCGGCCGAGTTGGGTTTGGGGACTTGCATCATGGGTTGGTTCGACGAAAAGAAAGTGAAAAAGCTGCTCGGCATCAAAGGAAAGCGCGTACCTCTGCTCATCTCGCTGGGCTATCCGGCGGGGGAGACCCGCAAGAAAGCGCGCAAGTCGTTGGAGGAGATGAGTAGTTGGAACCAATATTAATACGGGAATCATGGATAATACAAAAGTGAAAGGCTATGCCTATGGTGTCATAGCGTCGGTAAGTTACGGGCTGAATCCGTTGTTCGCCCTTCCGCTTTATGCTTCGGGCATCAGGGTGGATTCCGTGTTGTTCTACCGTTATGTGTTTGCCTTGCTGTTCCTGGCCGTGATGATGAAGATGAGCGGACAGTCGTTTGCCCTGAAACGGAATGAGATACTTCCGGTGGCGGTTATGGGATTGCTGTTCTCCTTCTCGTCGTTGTTCCTGTTCCAGAGTTTCAACTACATGGATGCAGGCATCGCTTCTACCATTTTGTTCATGTATCCCGTGTTGGTGGCGGTGATTATGGCCGTGTTCTTCAAAGAAAGGTTGAGCGTGGTGAAAATAGCATCCATTGCCACGGCTTTTGTAGGTATTTCCATGCTTTATAAAGGCGAAGGCGGTGCCACGCTGAGCATGACGGGCGTGTGTCTGGTGCTGATGTCCTCGTTGACCTACGCGCTGTATATCGTAGGCGTGAACCGTTCTTCCTTAAAAGAGATGCCGGGATTGAAGCTCACGTTTTATGCCATTTTGTTCGGTTCGTTGGTCTATATCGTCCGTCTGCGCGGAGGGATGGATTTGCAATGGCTTACGGAAGGAACGCAATGGATGAATGCGTTGGGACTGGCTTTGTTCCCGTCCCTGATATCCATGGTGACCATTGCGAAAGCCATCCGGAACATCGGTGCCACTCCGGCTGCCATTCTCGGGGCGTTGGAGCCGCTTACGGCATTGTTCGTAGGTGTCATGGTATTCCACGAGAGGCTTACGGGCGGTAATGTGGTCGGCATCTTGCTGATTCTTTTTGCCGTGACGCTGATTGTAGTCGGGCCGCACGGATGGTTGCGGTTCAAGGCCGTGTGGCATAAGCGGACGGTTGGATAAAGCTCTTGTCGGCTTGTATGGAAAACAGCAAAGGGACTGTCCCGGGATTGGCCGGTGACAGTCCCTTTGCTGTCTGGGGGAGGAGGTTAACGCTTTTGTATGTCTTTGCCTGAAGCGGATACTTGCGCGGGATTCCCCGAATAGGCGATGCTCCCTCCACCGCTTGTGTGGGCATTCAGCGATTCCGAGGCGTGGCACGAAATGTCTCCTGCCGAAGAGGCATTGGCATCCACATGCCGGGCTTCCATATTGTCGGCATCGATGTCGCCGCTGCTCGAGGCTGTATATTTGGCTTGTTCACACTTACCCTGCAGACGGAGGTCTCCGCTGGAGGTGGCTGTGGCTATCAAATGCGTGCACTCCAACCCTTTGATGTGCAAATCCCCGCTACTGTTGCATTGCAAGTCGGCCTGTTGGCATTTTGAACCACCGAAATAGATGTCGCCGCTGCTGTTGGAGGCCGCAGTGAGGAGGCCGCAGGAAACGGACTTGCCTGATATGTCACCGCTGCTGTTGGATGTGGCGTGTAGGTCTTTGCAACTGATGTCTTGGCACGAGATGTCACCGCTGCTGCCTGCCGTGAGACGGAGGTCGCCCTTTACGTGCAGGCCGTCCTTTACGAAAATGTCCCCGGAACTGGAGGCAGACAAGCTGCCGACCGGGCGTGCCTTGACATGTACTTCCTTTATCCCTTTGGTTTTTGTGGGGTCTTTGGGCTTTTTCATGCCTACGACCAATGTCCCGTGGGCATCCACTTGTACACTGATGTAAGGCAGGACGGCCTTGCTCGCACGGATTTCCACGGACGTTTCATCGTCAGATGGGATATAAACCACATCGACAGACGACGTGGCTGATATGGCGTTGAAGTCGCCGACGGTCACTTTCTGTGTCTGTATGTCTTTGGGGCTTGCTCCGGTTTCCCCGTCACAAAGGGATTGGGCAGGGCTCTTTGTGCAACTACAGTAGGCAATGGCTGAGACGAGAAGAAGAAAAATCTGTTTTTTCATACTTTTTATTTTATAGGATTAATGTGGTCTCTTCCCGAGGGTGTCTTGCAAACGATGCGCGGACGTCCTTTGTAGGATATGCTGCCCGTGCCGTTCACCTCCCCCTCTATCTTGCGGGTGGCATGGCAACTGACCGTCCCTTCGCCGGTCACCGTGGCTGTGGCATCCATGGCTTGCAGCCCTTCGGCTTCGATGCTTCCGCGCGACGCATTGGCCAGTGCGGCCTTTGTGCAACTGCCCGTGAGGGTGACGGTTCCGGAGGAAGAGGATTGTGCCGCAACGTCGGTAGCCGTTATCTCTTTGGCGTTGATGCTGCTTCCCCCTTCGGCTTGCGCATTCAGGAGGCGGCAAGTGATACCGCCGGTCAGGTCGATGGAAGCATTTGCTTTTGCATGTAGTGTCATGTCGCGGCACGTGAACTGCTGGTCGGCATGGAAAATTTTGTCGGACGTGGCGGAAATGTACAGATCCCGGCAAGTGATGGGGCCGCAGATTACCGGACCATCGGCTGTGACGCGAACGTCGCCGTCACTATATGCCCCGTCTTTCAGGATGAGTGTGCCGGTTCCTTTATTGTGGAACGTGTCCATGGGAGGAGCTTTCAGTTCGATGCTGAACGGGGTATCCGAAGAGATGTCGGCGAAATGTTTCATGTTGACAAGGAGTGTTCCATTCTTGTTGACGTAGACTTCCAGAAATGGCAATACGTTTTCCGGCGCATTGAGTTCTATGTCTTTTTCGCCGGGAGTGGGGGTATAGATGATGTCGAGGGAAGCCGACGTGACAAGAGTGTTCAGACTGTCCACCGAAATTTTCCGGCTGTCGTAATTCTTTCCTGCCGTGAGTGCCACGGTCTTGACATCCCTGACCTCTGTCACTTCGTACACACCGGCGTATCCGGCGGCAAAACCCTCGTAGCTTTTTCCCATATTCCGGATTTGCAGTTCGGCATAGGCCGGGTAGCCGTTCCGGGTTCCTTGGGTGGCGTTGTCGTAAGTGGGCAGGAGTTTTTCGGTCAGGTCCTTGACCCAATATACCATTGTGTCACCGCAAGAGGTGAAAGTGCGTACTTCGTGTCCTATGACCAATTCTCCCCGGACTGTTTGTAGGGGAATATCCGTGAGGACGATGCTTTCCGGATCGAAGAGAGGCTGCTCTTGTCCTATTTCCATGAAGATGGCTTTGTCCGGATGGCTGTCGTGGATTTCAAAATACCTCCGTCCGCTGTTGCCCACGCCCCAACCGTTACAAGTAGAGGGGATAGCCTCTTTCGCTTCCATGGCGGCTTCGAACCGGTCGGCATAGTCGCCGGTGGGTACGAGGACGTAACGGGTCACTCCCTTACGCTCACAATCCACTTCCTTGAACTTGCAGGTTTCTTCGCTGTTCCATCCCGGGCTTTCTTCCAATTGGTCCAGTACGTCGTCGATGTCGCCGTCTTCGATATGGAAGATTTTGATGACGGGACGGCCGTCGGAGCGGGAGCGGCCTGTGTGTTTGATGACTGCCCCTTCGAGCAGTCCGTCCGTGACGACACAAGTCTGGCTGTCGCGTTGTGCCCAGAATTGCAGTCCCGCGCCGGATACGATTTCCCATTTGAATCCTTGGCGCGCTTTTTGCGTCGGCTGTTCCGGGAAGACGGGATACTTGCCGTCGCGGTCGCCGAAACAGGCTGTGAGTAGGATAAGATAGAGTCCTGCGGTAAATTTAAACAAAGAGCTTTTCATTGGGTGTAGGGTTGAGGTTTATAAATAAACAAGGAGTATTCTTGCCGGAACCGGATGGTCCGGAAAGAAATACTCCATGTCGTATGGTTATCGGATGAACAACAGTTCGCGGTATTTCGGAAGCGGCCACATCTCGTCGTCCACGATGAGTTCGAGTTTGTCTACGTGGTAGCGTATGCTTTCCAACATCGGTGCCACCGTGTCGTGGTAGGCAATGGCTTTCTCGCGTACGTTTTCAATGCGGTTGGCCACCTTCCGGTTTTCCACCAGCCGGTCTGCATTTTCGGCAATGAAGCTTGTGTGTTCCGAAATCTTTTCTATCAGTTCCAGGTTCTTGGCATTCAGTCGGGCCGCGGTCTCGGCAGGGAAAACCTCCTGTACTTTGTGCACGTTGTCTATCAGGGCACTTTGGTAGCGTGTGGCCACGGGAATGATGTGATTCATGCACATGTCGCCGAAGATGCGTGCTTCCACTTGTACCTTTTTGGTATAGGTTTCCCATTTGATTTCGTTGCGTGCCTCGATTTCATTGCGTGTGAACACATGGGTCGTCTCGAACATTTTCACGCTGCTTTCGTCCAAATAACGGTCGAAGATAAGGGGACAACTGCGTTCCGTATCCAGTCCGCGGCGTCGGGCTTCTTCCTGCCATTCTTCGGAATAGCCGTTACCGTCGAAATGGATGGGCTTGCACGTCTTGATGTCCTCGCGTACCACTTGCAGGATGGCTTTGGTCTTGTCTACGCCGTTTGCTATCAAGGCGTCCACCCGCGTCTTGAAGTCGATAAGGGCTTCGGCCATAGCCGCGTTCAGGGCTATCATGGCGGCGGCGCAGTTGGCTTGTGAACCGATGGCGCGGAACTCGAACCGGTTGCCTGTGAAAGCGAAGGGAGACGTACGGTTGCGGTCGGTGTTGTCGAACAGCAGTTCCGGAATTTGCGGGATGTCGAGCTTCATGCCGTGTTTGCTGGCTACGTCTATCAGTTCGTCGTCCGTAGAATGTTCCAAATGTTCGAGTATGTCGCTCAGTTGCTGACCGAGGAACGAGGAAATGATGGTCGGAGGAGCCTCATGCCCTCCCAGGCGGTGGGCGTTGGTGGCACTCATGATGGAGGCTTTGAGCAACCCGTTATGGCGATAGACTGCCATGAGCGTTTCCACGATAAAGGTGACGAAACGCAGATTGTCGGTCGGCGTTTTGCCCGGCCCGTGCAGCAGGATTCCGGTATCGGTAGCCAGTGACCAGTTGTTGTGTTTGCCTGACCCGTTGATACCGGCGAACGGTTTTTCGTGCAGCAAACAACGGAATCCGTGTTTACGGGCTATTTTCTTCATCAGCGACATGAGCAGCATGTTGTGGTCCACTGCCAGGTTGGTCTCTTCATAGATGGGAGCCAGCTCGAACTGGTTCGGAGCCACTTCATTGTGGCGCGTCTTGCAGGGGATACCCAGTTCCAAGGCCTGTATTTCCAAGTCTTTCATAAATTCGGCCACCCGCTCGGGGATAGAACCGAAGTAATGGTCGTCCATTTGCTGGTTCTTGGCCGATTCGTGCCCCATCAGCGTGCGTCCGGTCATGAGCAAGTCGGGGCGCGTGGCGTAGAGTCCTTCGTCCACCAAGAAATATTCCTGCTCCCAACCCAGATTGGAAATGACTTTTTTCACGTCCGGATAGAAGTAGCGGCATACGTCGGTGGCCGCTTTGTCTACGGCATGGATGGCCTTTTTCAGGGGAGCCTTGTAGTCGAGCGCCTCGCCGGTATAAGAGATGAAAATCGTGGGAATCATCAGGGTGTCGCCGAGAACGAAGACGGGCGAAGCGGTGTCCCAGGCAGAATAGCCGCGCGCTTCGAACGTGGAGCGGATGCCCCCGTTGGGGAACGAAGAGGCATCGGTTTCCTGCTGGATGAGCTGCTTGCCGGAAAATTCTTCCACCATGCCGCCTTTGCCGTCGTGTTCCACAAAAGCATCATGTTTCTCGGCCGTGCCTTCGGTGAGCGGTTGGAACCAGTGTGTACAGTGGGTCACGCCCAACTCCATGGCCCATTTCTTCATACCGGCAGCCACAACATCGGCCGTTTGCAGGTCGAGCGACGCACCGTTGTCTATCACATCGCACATCTTTTTATATACGTCGGCCGGGAGATATTTGAACATCTTCTGGCGGGTAAATACATATTTGCCGAAGAATTCGGACGGTCTTTCGGCCGGGGCCGGAACTTCTACGGCTTTCTTCTTGAAAGCTTCGCCTACAACTTCAAATCTTAGTGAGGATGACATATACCTTTTTGTATTATGGGTTATTTAAATGTTTAATCAATGAAACGGCGGGTGAGCGGAGCGAACTCTTCGATGCGGCGGTCGCGCAGGAAAGGCCACCAGCGGCGCACGTTTTCCGAGCGTTCCAAATCAATTTCCACCACCATGTTTTCTTCCGCGTCGCGACTGGCACGTGCCAACATCTCGCCCTGCGGACCGGCCACGAAACTGCTGCCCCAGAACCGTATGCCACGGGTTTGTCCGGACGGGTCCGGCTCATGTCCCACACGGTTCACCGCGATGACCGGCAGGCCGTTGGCAACGGCATGCCCCCGTTGCACCGTGGTCCATGCCTCGCGTTGGCGTTCCTGCTCTTCGGGGATGTCGCTGCTTTCGTATCCGATGGCCGTAGGGTAGAGCAGGAGTTCTGCGCCTTGCAGTGCCATGAGACGCGCACCTTCGGGGTACCACTGGTCCCAACATACTTGCACGCCTAACTTGCACAGCGATGTCGATATCGGGTGGAAGCCCAGGTCGCCCGGGGTGAAATAGAATTTTTCATAATAAGCCGGATCGTCGGGGATGTGCATCTTGCGGTAGGTTCCTGCGACGGAGCCGTCGGTGTCGAACACCACCGCCGTGTTATGGTACAGGCCGGCTGTTCGCCGTTCGAATAAAGACGTGACCAACACGATACCGAATTGCCGGGCCAGTTCGCCGAAGAATCCTGTGGACGGACCGGGAATCGGTTCGGCCAAATCGAAATTCTGCGTATCTTCCGTCTGGCAGAAATAGAGCGAGTTGTGTAACTCCTGAAGCACGACGAGCTGTGCGCCGCGCTTGCATACGTCTTCTATGTTTTGTGCCAACTTGTAAAGGTTGGCCTTGGTGTCTGCGGTATTGGACTGTTGCACCAGTCCTACTTTTATCTTTCTCATGAGGGTATTCGTTTATTTGAGTACGGGTACGGGAAACTGCATCGTACAGCAATGCAGCGAACCGTGCTGTCGGATGAGCGGGCGGCAGTCGATACCGACCACTTCATGCTGAGGAAAGGCTTTTTGCAAGGCTTTCCGGGCTTGTTCGTCCAAGGCAGGCTGATGGTAAGTCGGCATCAGTACGGCCCCGTTGACCACCAGGAAATTGGCGTATGTGGCCGGAAGCCGTTGCCCGTCTTCGTCGAAAATGGCTTCCGGCATGGGTAGGGCGACGAGCCGGTAGGGTTCGTCCTGAAGCGTGCGGAACGTGCGAAGCTGTTCTTCCATGCGTGCGAGTGCCTCGTAGTGCTCGTCCGTACGGTCCTCGCATTTCACGTAAGCGATGGTTTGGTCGGGGCAGAAACGGGCCAAAGTGTCTATATGGCTGTCCGTGTCGTCGCCGGACAAATAGCCGTGGTCGAGCCACAATACCCTCTCGACATGCAGGAACGATTTGAGCCGTTCTTCGATGTCGGCGCGGTTCAGGCGGTCGTTGCGGTTGGCCGAAAGCAGACATTCCGAAGTGGTCAGGAGCGTGCCGTGGCCGTCGCTTTCGATGGAACCGCCTTCGAGTACGAAGTCCAGATGGTCCGTGTACGTCCCGTTCAATACGCCTTGCTTCATCAGGCCTCGGTTGATACGGTTGTCCTGGTCGGCGGCGAACTTCTTTCCCCATCCGTTGAAACAGAAATCCAAAAGGAGAGGGCCGGTTTCATCTATCAGGGTAATAAATCCATGATCGCGTGCCCACGTGTCGTCGGTAGGGCAATCCGCCCATCGTATTTGCGCGAAAGCCTGTGCCGGAAGTTTCTCTTTCAGCAAAGTCTCTACTTTAGTGCGCTCCGGAGTCACTATTAATAAAGGTTCGCGCGAGGCGATTTCGTAAGCCATCCGCACGTAGCAGTCTGTTACTTCCTCCAGCATGTGGCACCAATCCGTTCCGGCATGTGGCCATGTGAGCTGTACGCCGCTTTGGGGAAACCACTCCGGCGGCAGGAAAGTGCCGCGGATTTCGGTCTGTTCCGGTCCGTTCACTTCCTCGAAACGCAGCTCGTACCAGCGTTCTAATGTACTGGAACTTCTGACTTTATATTGCAATCCCATACATCAATCTTATGTTTCGTGTATAATTATGCGTACAAAGATACGAATCTTCCGATAATAATGGCTTTATTTTTATTAACTTTGTGCATAGAATGAGCGAGATGTTGAAAATAGAATCGGCTGCGTTACGGCTCGGGGGGCGTTTGCTTTTCCGGGATTTCAGTCTGGAGGTACGGGCAGGCGAGTGGGTTTGTGTGACCGGCGAGTCCGGTTGCGGCAAGACCTCGCTGCTGCGTGCGGCGTTGGGATTCCTCCCGTTGGAGGCCGGACGGGTGTCTGTCGGTGGGGAGGAGTTGACGGAGCATACGGTGGAGCGTATCCGGAAACGCACGGCCTACGTGCCTCAGGAACTGTTCCTTCCGGCTGAATCGGTGGACGAGATGCTGCACCTTCCTTTTCACCTGAAAGCGAACCGGGGCGGAGACTTTTCGGAAGAAAAGCTGTTCCGTTTTTGGACGTTATTGGGGTTGGAGCGGGACTTGCTCCACCGTAAGGTGGTTCAGTTGTCCGGCGGACAGCGGCAACGTATCATTCTGTCGATGGCGGCCATGTTGGGCAAACGCCTTTTGTTGGCCGATGAGCCGACTTCTGCGCTCGACGAGGATAGCGTGGGGAGGGTGTCAGCCCTTTTCCGCCGTCTGACGGCCGGCGGAACAGCCGTATTGAGCGTGTCGCACAACCGGGCTTTTCTGGAAGCCTGCGACCGGGTGGTAAAACTTTGAACGGACAGCGATGGGAACGGTGGATTTGACTTATACGGGATTGGCCGTCGGCATGTTGCTGATGCTGATACCTTTTTATTTTCTGTGGCGTTTCCGCACCGGACTGCTTTCGTCGGCTTTGTGGGGAACCGTGAGGATGACCGTGCAGTTGTTGCTCATCGGCGTGTACTTGCGTTTCTTGTTTCAATGGGACAACGAATGGGTCAACGTGCTGTGGATGGCGGTCATGGCCGTCATCGCTTCCCATACGGCTGTCAGTCGCACGGCCTTGCGCCGCGAGGTGCTGCTCCTGCCGGTTTTCACGGGCTTTTTGGCTACGGTCTTGTTGGTGTCGTTGTATTTCCTGGCCTTCGTAGTGCGTGCCGACGATGTGTTTGCCGCCCGTTTCTTCATTCCGGTGGCCGGTGTGTTGTTCGGCAATATGCTGACGGTGAATATCATGGCCGTGAATGTCTATTACAGCGAGTTGCAGCGCGAACAGGATATGTATTATTACCTGTTGGGCAACGGGGCGACCCGTTTCGAGGCTACATTGCCTTTCCTCCGTTCGGCCGTCATCAAATCCTTTTCCCCGTGCATCGCCAACATGGCCGTGCTGGGCATCGTGTCTTTCCCGGGGACGATGATAGGCCAGATACTCGGCGGCTCGATGCCCGAAGTAGCCATCAAATACCAGTTGATGATAAGCGTCATCACGGTTGTGGCTTCCATGCTGTCTTTGGTTATCACGATTTCGCTTTCCGTGCGCCGCACGTTCGATGAGTTCGGGCGACTGAAGCCGATATTCAGAAAAGGCCGGAATACTAAATAAATGATAAAATCCACCGGGTTTCTTTGGAAACCTCCCGTCTTATCCCTATCTTTGTGAAAATTTTCTATGACGTGAAAATTAAGGAAGTAGTTTTTGCCCTTGAAAGATTCGCGCCTTTGCCCTTGCAGGAGAGCTATGACAATGCCGGTCTGCAAGTAGGATTGACGGAGGTGGAAGCATCAGGGGCTTTATTGTGTCTTGACGTGACCGAGGAGGTAATAGACGAAGCCGTTTCTTTGGGTTGCAATCTCATCGTGTCCCACCATCCGTTGTTGTTCCACGGGCTGAAGACCGTGTCCGATCGCAACTACGTGGAGCGGTGCGTACGGAAGGCCATCCAAAACGACGTGACGGTCTATGCGGCGCATACGAACTTGGATAATGCCGAGGATGGCGTGAACTTCAAAATCGCCGAGAAGCTGGAACTGGAGCAGGTGAGATTGCTTCTGCCGCATCCCGTGAAGGTGAAGGACGGCGGGCATGAATACACCGTCATGGCGGGCAGCGGAGTCATCGGCGTGTTGCCCCAGCCGGAGGATTCCCTGAAGTTTCTCCAGCGCATCAAGTCCGTATTCCATATTGAATGCCTGATGCACAATGAGCTGTTGCAGCGTCCGGTGCGCAAAGTTGTACTTTGCGGAGGGGCGGGCGATTTCATGCTCGAAGAGGCGCTCAACCAGAAAGCCGATGCTTTCCTGACTGGGGAGATGCGCTATCATCAGTACTTCGGCCACGATCAGGAGTTGCAGATTGCCGTCATGGGGCATTACCAGAGTGAGCAATACACGAAAGAAATTTTTTATTCCATCATAGGTGAGATTTGTCCCGAACTGCCGCTTTACATGACGGCGGTAGACACAAATCCCATAAAATATTTGTAATAAGCACTATGGCAAAAGACATGAAGAAAGATGCGACGGACCTGTCGATTGAAGAAAAGTTGAAGAATCTGTACCAGTTGCAGACCATGCTTTCCGAAATCGACAAAATCAAGACGTTGCGCGGAGAGCTTCCGTTGGAAGTACAGGACTTGGAAGACGAGATAGAAGGCTTGTCTACCCGTATTGAAAAAATACATGGAGAGATAGGGGAACTGAATGCGGACATTGCCACGCGTAAAGCCAATATCGAAGCCAGCAAAGCCTCTATCGAAAAGTATAGCCAGCAGTTGGACAATGTGCGTAACAATCGTGAGTACGAGTCTTTGAGCAAAGAAATCGAATACCAGACCCTGGACGTGGAGCTGAACGAGAAGCGCATCCGCGAGGCTTACAGTGCCATTGAACACAAGAACGGGGAGATCGCCCATTGCACGGAGCTGATGGACGACCGGCGTGCGGATTTGGATGTGAAGAAATCCGAGTTGGACGATATTATTTCCGAAACGCGGTCGGAAGAAGAGAAGCTGCGCGAAAGTGCCAAGAATCTGGAAGCTACTATCGAACCTCGTTTGTTGTTGGCGTTCAAGCGTATCCGTAAGAACAGCCGTAACGGATTGGGTATCGTTTACGTGCAGCGCGATGCTTGCGGTGGCTGTTTCAATAAAATCCCGCCCCAGCGTCAGTTGGATATCCGTATGCGCAAGAAGATTATCGTATGCGAATACTGCGGCCGTATCATGATAGACCCGGAATTGGCCGGAGTGGAAATCGAAAGCAAGGCGGTAGAAGAAAAGCCGAAGCGTCGCCGTCGGGCTGCCGCTGCTACAGAGGAGTAAGTATATCGCCTTTGGGCATATTCAGGAAAGATTTGCAAACGCGCCTGCGACAATCGTGTCGCAGGCGCGCTTTTTAATACGGCCGTCCTTCTTCCCGTTTTCCAAACCCTCATACCATTTTCAGTCCTACTACGGAAATCACCAGGGTGGAGATAAAGAAAAGACGCCAGAACGTAGCCGGCTCGTGAAAGAAAAGAATGCCCAACAAGACCGTCCCGGCCGCTCCTATACCAGTCCATATCGGGTAGGCGGTTCCTATTGGAATCGTTTGTATAGCCTTGATTAGTAAATACATGCTGAGTGACATGCAGCAGAGAAAACCCAGCAGCCACGAATAAAACTCCCAGCCGGAAACGCCTTTTAGTCTGCCCATGCAAAAAGTGAAAGCCACTTCGCATAATCCGGCTCCAATCAATGCAATCCAGTTCATATCTTAAAAATGTTTTTATTAGACGCGCAAAGGTAAGGCTTGCATCCGGAAATCTACTTTACATTTGATAAGAAATGACCGTAAAGTGGGAGGAAACGCATGTTTTTCCCTATCTTTACCCAAGATTTAATTTCAGTCGTTCGTGTTTATGGATATTCGTACTATTATCAGTCGTATACATTCCTTGCCGGAATCGTCGTTGGAGAAACTGGAAGAGAGCCTTACCCGTGTGGACCGTCCCAAAGGTTTCCGGTTGACGGAAACAGGGAAGGTGGAAAGTAATGTGTTCTTTTTGTCCGAAGGCATAGCCCGTGCTTATCTTCCCGTAGACGGGAAAGAAGTTACTTTCTGGATAGGTGCGGAAGGCAGCACGCTGATGTCGATGAAAAGTTTTGTGAACGATGAAAAAGGGTATGAAACCATAGAATTGATGGAAGACTCCGTGTTGTACATGTTGGAACGGGGACAGCTCTACCGTTTGTTTGAAGAAGACATTCACATTGCCAACTGGGGGCGGAAGTTTGCGGAGAAGGAATTGTTGAAGACTGAGGAACGCCTTATTCCCTTGTTGTTCACCACGGCTTCGGAGCGTTACCGCAAATTGCTTCGCGACAATCCGGAGCTGCTGCTCCGTCTGCCTTTGGAATGCCTTGCCTCCTATTTGGGCATTACGCCGGTCAGCCTGAGCCGGATAAGGGCGGAGTTAAGATGACGGGCGCGTATGTTCCCGGGCTGTAACGGGGTTGGGCGAAGGAAGATATTTTTAGTTTGTAAAACAAAAAGCATGGTTTCCCGGTTGGAATCCGGGTTCCGGGAGCGTGCAAAATTACTCTCAGGCGAATGAAAAATCAATCTCAGGCGAACGATTTTTCATTCGCCTGAGATTGATTTACCGTTCTGCGGTGAATGATTTTGTATTCTTTTGTTGTTCGTAAAATACTGTAATACAGTATTTTAATCGGATAACTGAATTTCCGGGAAAGAAAATCTCAGATTGTTGGATTATTTTCCGTATATTTGTCGTGCGTATCCATGCGGAAGCCTCGTCGGAGGTGGGAGTAGCGTGGGACAGCATATATAAAGAAGGCGTTTACTTGACGCTTTGATTCTTTGGCTATTCAGAATCTCGCAAGTTCTAATCACTGTCGAAGACAAAGCAACGGTAGATGCCCTGTGGGTGTGTTTTATATAACCCCTATTATATCCATGTGTGTTTTGCATGGAGAGAGGGGACGTATATATAAACATATCGGCGTGGGCTTCTGCGTTGCTCGTTCAGACAGTGATGGGCAATGCGAGAGCCTTGAGTAGCGGAACGAGCAACAGGTACAGACTCCCGCGCTTTTTTCGTATATGTACACAATCAAACTTTTTATGGATTCCGGCAGGGGAGTTGGGCGGAAAGTTAAAATGTGGAAATCATGAAAATGAGGTGTTTTTCTTTCTTGATGTTTTTGATGTTGGGCGTGTACGCTTTCGCACAGAAGGACGTGACGCAGTTTCTCGGTATTCCTGTGGACGGGACTGAGGCAGAAATGGTACGGAAACTACAAGCCAAAGGTTTTAAGCGAAACAGTTTGTTGGGTTGGATGGAAGGGGAGTTTAATGGCCGTGAGGTTGTCTTGCTTATTGCCACCAATAATAATAAGGTGTGGCGTGTTGCGGTAAGGGATAAATGGGCGACAGATGAGGCGAATATAAAATTTCGTTTTAATGACTTGTGTAGGCAGTTCTCTAAAAATGAGAAGTATGCGCCTTTGAATGATAATCCGGAATTACCAGAAGAAGAGAAAATAGGTTATGAGATGTTGGTGAATAATAAAAGATACCAATCTGCTTATTACCAGTCACCAAAAGATGTGATTACACTGTCGGAGGAGGAAAGAACGCTTGCTTTATCTGAGGCGGGGCTGAAAGATACATCTTGGGACAGTCTGACTTTGGAAGAAAAGATAGAGCAAACCCCCGTGTTGGTATATTACATGGCAGATAAGTACTGGTCAAAAAAAATGGTTTGGTTTATGATTTCTAAGGATGCCAATGATTACCGTATTGTGATATATTATGATAATGAATACAACCATGCCGATGGTGAAGATTTATAATAACCGATTTAAAAAGAGAATTTTATGAAAGGAATGAATTTGGAAAAGGAAATGGCTGTCCATTGCGGCAAGGTAACGGACAGTATGGAGACGTTGGAAACGTTGTGCTGCGAGGAGGCTGAAAAGCTTCTGGCTACATTGGATGTACCGGAAGGCGGAAGGGTAGAAGTCCCATTTTGGACGGAGGATTTTCCGGAACTTATTGCCGTAGGCAAGTTCAGCCGCGACAAGTCCGGCAAAGTCATATACGAATTGGACTTTTCCGAGTCCACTTTGTAATCTTCGGGCGCATTTTGTTGATTGTGCTGCAACGAATTCCTTCCCCTTTGTTTTGCCATTCAATGAAGCAAACAAGGTGGAAGGCATTTTTTATGCTTCCTATCGTGAGGGAAAGCCCTTATAAAATATCTCCATATTCAGGAATGTCCGGCAGGAACTTGCAGGAGTTCGTTTCGTAATCCATCCTGCAACAGTAATGTTGCAGGCCGTTGGAGACAATGAGATAGTCTACGCGCAACACCATGTTGTAACGCGAAATCTGGGCAAATACCTTTTGGGTGATTTCGATGTGTGGGGCTTTGTATTCCACAATGACGCGCGGACGGGCTTGCCGGTCGTAGACCACCGTGTCGCAACGCTTGGCCGTGCCGTTCAACGTGAGTGAGATTTCATTGGCCACCAAGCCCGGCGGGTAATGTTTGTGGGTGACGAGGTAATGCACGAAATGTTGTCTCACCCATTCCTCCGGGGTGAGAGCCACATATTTGCGGCGCAATTCATCGAAGACGACCGTCCGGCCGTCCCGCTTTGTCACTTTTATGGGATATTGTGGAAGGTTTAACGTAATCATTTGCTAACTTTGCATGGAATACCCCTCTGTCTTTTGCGGGGTAAAGTGGAAACAAAAATACGCAAAAACAATGAAAACGAAAGCGGAAATCGTGGAAAATTGGTTGCCACGCTATACACAACATCCCTTGTCCGACTTCGGGGAGTATATTTTGCTGACCAATTTCAATAATTACGTAGATATATTCTGTGAACAGTTTAAGCTTCCTCAGCCCGGTTATGGGGCGAACATGCGGATGGCTACAGCGGAGAATATCACCATCATTAACTTTGGAATGGGGAGCCCGAATGCGGCCATTATTATGGATTTGCTAAGTGCAATCGAGCCGAAAGCCTGCCTGTTCTTGGGCAAATGTGGGGGAATCTCTTCTAAAACGAAACTGGGAGACTTGATTCTTCCTTTGGCGGGAATCCGCGGAGAGGGGACATCAAACGATTATTATCCACCCGAGGTGCCTGCGTTGCCGGCTTTCATGCTCCAGCGTGCGGTGTCGACAGCCATACGGGATGCCCATCGCGATTATTGGACGGGCACGGTGTACACTACGAACCGTAGGATATGGGAGCATGATGAAAAGTTCAAGGAGTATCTGAAAGACACCCGTGCCATGGCTGTGGATATGGAGACGGCTACGCTGTTCACATGCGGTTTCGCCAACCACATCCCGACCGGGGCTTTGCTGCTCGTATCGGACAATCCGATGATGCCCGAGGGGGTAAAAACGGCAGAGAGTGATCGGGAAGTGACGCATAACTTTGCGCCGGAGCATGTCACGATAGGAATAGAGGCGTTGAAACTGATAATCGGGGAACGGAAAACAGTGAAACACCTGAAATATGATTGGTAATCCAAAAGAGAAAAGCAGATGGCAGTGAAGAAAGAAGGGGTGACGTATGATGAAATCGTACGTTCCGTAAGGGCGGGCAATTTCGCGCCCGTTTATTATTTGATGGGCGAGGAGGCTTATTATATAGATAAGGTGAGTGAGTTTATCGTAGACACGGCGTTGAAGGAGGAAGAGAAGGATTTTAATCTCACGGTGTGTTATGGCACGGATGTGACGGCCGACGAAGTCATCAATGCGGCAAAGCGTTTCCCGATGATGGCGGAACGGCAGGTGGTTTTGGTGAGGGAGGCGCAGAGTTTACCCGGAAAAGAGCGTCTTTCCTTTTACCTGGAGCATCCGCAGCCCTCTACGGTACTGATTTTTTGCCATAAACATGGCGTTTTGGATAAAAGGAAAAAGCTGGCGGCGGATATACAGAAGACAGGAGTCTTGTTTGAGTCCAAAAAATTGTATGATAGCCAGCTCCCGGGATTTGTCACGACCTATTTGCGCCGTAAGGGGGTGGCGATGGAACAAAATGCCGTGATGATGGTTTGTGAGTCTGTGGGGAGTGACCTGTCCCGCCTTTCGGGGGAGTTGGACAAGCTGATGTTGGCTTTGCCGGAAGGGGAGACGCGTATCGGTGCCGCCTTTGTGGAGCAGCATGTCGGTATAAGCAAGGATTTTAACAACTTTGAATTGGTGTCTGCGTTGGTTGCCAAAGATGTACTTAAAGTAAACCGTATTGTGAAATATTTTAACGACAATCCCAAAAACTTTTCTTTGCAGCTTACGCTTTCCGTCATGTTCGGTTTTTTCAGCAACCTGATGGTTGCCTATTATGCGCCGCAACGTACGGAAGAGGGGATAGCCGATTGGGTAGAGCAACCTCGTTGGCAGGTGGCGCGGAATATACTTCCCGCCATGCAAAAGTATTCGGGGGTGAAAGTGATGCAGATAATTGGGAAACTACGTGAAACGGACGCTAAATCGAAAGGTTTGGGTAATACAATCGCCACTCCCGGCGATCTTTTGAAGGAGTTAGCCTACTTTATTTTGCACTAAAACGGCTGTTTTTAATTTATTTGAAGCTTTTCCGAAACTGTTAAAAAGTAAGTTATAGTATTTGATTATAGGAGGTTAGCTCGTTTTTCGCTTCCTGAGATTTTAAAATTCCGACCCGTCCTTACCATCGGGTCGGAATTTTTTAGTATTGAAAAAAAGAGCCTTTTTTCATTTTCCGGTGATTTACATTATGTTTTATTAGTATTCATGAGTGTGAATTTAATCTATTGGTTTTGCATTTATGATTTATGTTTTTATGATTTATATGTGGATTTACGATAGTAAATTCTGAATTTATATTGAGAATAACAGATATTTATATAAGTGTAATCTGGGTTTTTATTTTATAAATGTATGTTTATTCATTAAGATAATTAGCTGCTTATTTTATTGTAAACCATTTGTTTATGTGTGTTTGTTGTGAGGGTATTGTAATAAATGACGGAATTTTATGCATAGAGATTCTGAATCTGCATGTCGTGCCACAATATATGTGTAATAAGCTGTGAGTAGCCAGTTTTTTAGTTCAGGTAAATGAAGGTTTTCTATAAATTAGATGAATGAGAAAATGGGCTTTCATGTTTATAAATATCAAGAATATCCTTATAGGGTTTATAAAGATAAATATTTCTGTTTTTAAATATTTATAGAGATGAATTTAATTTTATGGTTTATGTTTATTGCTTGTTCCAATTATTGTTTTTACCTTTGTAAACGTAAAGAACGCCTTTGTTGAGAGAGAAAAACAAAGGGCAATAGAAAAAATGATGAAGGAACGAATATTGCAAATCATGAGAAGGGAAAACATGACTCAACAAGAGTTTGCCAAAGCTATTGAGGTGTCTCCCGCATCCCTGTCAAATATCTTCAATGGTAAAACCAACCCAACGAACAATCATGTGAGTGCGATTCACCGTCGTTTTCCTGATATCAATATAAATTGGTTGATGTTTGGGGAAGGTGATATGTATACAACTGTTTCGGATGAAACTAAAGATGGTGCCGACGGAGGGGAAAGTACGATTAGAAGCGATGCGGAAAAAGCTCCTATAGATACGAAGGGGGAACCTATGCTCTTCGACATTTCAGATCCTGAACATTATGCCGCATGGGCACGAATGGAAGATATCAAAGACGTGGATGACCAGAATCGGCAAATTCCCGTGGTGCGCGAGGTGGTAAAGTATGTAGACAAACCTCAACGTAAGATTACGGAGATAAGAATTTTCTTCGATGATGGAACTTTTGAAGTTTTTAGTTGATTGAAAAGAAGAATCAGGACATTTTTATAGCCATCTCTTTGTTATGGCTTCTGCCTTTAGGATAAAATACACATTTCTATCCTTGTTTTTCATCTGTTTCAGTATTCATCTTGCCTATCTTTGCTGTCGCGAAGATGGGATTCGGCTTGGCAGAGCCAAACGAGAAAACTTCGTTTTCATTTGTCTCTGCACTCACCTTGCGTTATCTTTGCTGTCGCGAAGATAGGATTCGGTTCGGTAAAGCCAAATGAGAAAACTTCGTTTTCATTTGTCTCTGCACTCACCTTTCACTATCTTTGCAGGAGTTTGATATACCATTTGGAATATACCTATTTTATAAGATGAAAAAATATATTTTGGATTTGACGCTGACGGCTAATGAGCATTTACGGGCAGGATATGCGTTGTTGAAGCTTACGCATGAGCAACCTCTGCCGAAGATGTGTCCCGGCCAGTTTGCCGAGTTGAAGGTAGACGGTTCGGAAACGACCTTTTTACGGCGTCCTATTTCTGTCAATTACGTAGATGAAGAGAAAAATGAGGTTTGGTTTCTGATTCATGAAATAGGAGACGGAACCCGTAACTTGGGATCTCTGGAAGTAGGAGACAAACTCAATGTGGTTATGCCCTTAGGGAACGGTTTTACGATGCCTTCGTCCGGTGATGAGAAAGTGCTGTTGGTGGGAGGAGGTGTCGGTACGGCTCCATTGCTTTTCATGGGAAAAGAGATGGTGAAGCTTGGCTGTCGGCCTGCTTTCTTATTGGGCGGCCGTTCGGCGGGAGACTTGATGCAGTTGGACATGTTCAGGGCATTGGGTGATGTGTATATCACGACCGAGGACGCTTCCGAGGGAGAGAAAGGTTTTGTAACGCAGCATTCCGTGTGGCAACGTGAACATTTTGACCGTATAGCCACCTGCGGCCCCAAACCGATGATGATGGCCGTAGCGCGATATGCAAAGTCAAAAGGCATACCGTGCGAAGTTTCGTTGGAGAATATGATGGCTTGTGGAGTGGGTGCCTGTCTGTGTTGCGTGGAGAATACTACGGAAGGGCATTTGTGTGTGTGTAAAGAGGGACCCGTTTTCAATACGAATAGATTGTTATGGCAGATTTAAGTGTAAATATAGGGAGGTTACAACTGAAAAATCCCGTAATGACCGCTTCCGGCACTTTCGGGTACGGTCTTGAGTTCGCAGACTTTGTGAACCTGGAAGATATCGGCGGAATCATTGTGAAAGGTACGACATTGAAGCCTCGTGAAGGTAATCCTTATCCCCGCATGGCAGAGACGCCTCAAGGGATGTTGAACTGTGTGGGGCTACAAAACAAGGGCGTGGATTATTTTTGCGAGCATATTTATCCCCAAATTAAAGACATCCGTACGAACATGATCGTGAATGTCTCCGGCTCGTGTTGCGAGGACTATGCGGAGTGTGCCGCACGCATTAACGAACTGGAGCGCATTCCGGCCATAGAACTGAACATATCCTGTCCGAACGTGAAGCAAGGGGGGATGGCTTTCGGCGTGACGGCCGAAGGGGCTTCGGCTGTGGTGAAAGCTGTGCGTAAGGCGTATGACAAGACTTTGATTGTCAAACTGTCTCCGAATGTGACGAATGTGGCAGACATAGCCCGTAGTGTGGAAGACGCCGGAGCGGATTCCGTGAGTCTTATCAATACGTTGATGGGAATGGCTATCGACATCGAAAAACGCCGCCCGGTATTGTCCATAGCCACCGGGGGGCTGAGTGGTCCGGCTGTGAAGCCCGTGGCTTTACGTATGGTATGGCAGGTAGCCCAAGCGGTGAAGATACCCGTAGTAGGTTTAGGGGGAATCATGAATGCGCGTGATGCCATAGAATTTCTTTTGGCGGGAGCTTCGGCCATAGAAATCGGAACGGCTAATTTCATAGACCCAGCCGTAACGGTAAAGGTAGCCCGAGGGATAGACGAATATCTGGAACGGCACGGTTGTCGCAGTGTACGTGAAATTATCGGTGCTTTAGGAGAGTAAATAGGATTTTCCCTATCTTCCTGTCGGGTTTTTCTTTGCATAATAAAAAGACTTATATGTATATTTGCATTATAAACATTTAAACAAGCATAATTATGAGATGGTTCAAATATTGCAAATTCCTTATGGTCTGCTGCTTGGTAGCAGTGCTCAGCGGGTGCGAAGAAGACGATGATTACCGGGGATACATGCTTTCAGGACGTTGGTTCGGTAATTTAGGAATGATGGTGGACGGTCAGCCGGCCATTGGTTCCGACTTGGAATTTATTCCTCAGGACTATGGAGGTTACACCCAAGGCTATGGTTACGAAACGGATTACTATTACGGCTGGCGGGGTCGGGTGGAAATTGTCGAGCATTACTTTACTTGGACGGTAAGAGACGGCATTATTTACCTGCGTTTCGATAATCCGGAACTTGATTGCAATATCCGTGATTACAGTTTGTCTCCCGATTATTTCGAGGGCTATATGGATGGGGTGTATTCGTCCACATGGTTTACGTTGCGTAACTATGAGCGTTATTGGAATGATTATGGATATTGGAGTGCGGGCTATTCTTACCGTAACGGTGCCGATGTCCGGAGTGACAGCGTACAAGTTTATAAGAAGATTCCGAAATGTGTGAGAACTGTAAATGTAGATTCTCTCATGCAAGTCAGCAAGTGATTTTAATTTGTTCGGAAAGCAAAGCGCAGAAGTTCGGGAAAGGACTTCTGCGCTTTTATTTTATTTCAAAGAGAAACGTGTGTTTCGTCCGTCTGTATGGTTCGGAACGTTTGCCTTATCCTTGCAATTTGGCCATGAATTTCTTGCGGTCTACTATAAAGCGAAGATGTTCTCCTTCTCCGATGGTTCCTGTTTCATCTTCGGCTATGACCTTGAAAGTCAGTTTACGTCCTTCAATTCCGGTTAGTACGGCCGTGGCCGTAATGGTCTTACCCAAAGCCGTAGGTTTGAGGTGAGAGGAACTGATATGTCCTCCTACGGTTGTCATGCCTTCGTCCAAAGCCTCTTTTACAGCCAGCATGGCCGCATTCTCCATTAAGGCCATCATAACGGGCGTGGCCAGGACTTCCAAGTCTCCGCTACCTGCCTGGATAGCCAGATGTTTGTTTTCGACGGTGAGTGTACTGGTGTGTGTCAATCCTATTTCCATTTGTTTTTGCTGTTTGATAATGACAGGGCAAAAATACGAATTTAAAATAAAATCCGGAGTGTGTTTTTATAGAAAAGTGGAAGGACGGGAGGGATAAAACCGATTACAGGCGAATGAAGAACCTGTATCCTCATCCGCCTGTAACCCGTTTCTTTACTTTTAATCGAGATTTGCTTTTTCTACATTTTCTTTTTTAGTGGCACTTAGCAAGCCGTTCCGGTTTGGAAACCGCCCTTGCCGAATTGCATGGACGTGCTGGACATAAAGAAGTCCCGGTTTAACTTGGATTCTTTGTGCATACCCGCCAACATTACTACAACGAAAAGTACCAAAAGTACTGCTGCCATAAGTATTACGGCAAACAGCATAATACCCATTGTCATCATAATCTTTTTACCTTTTTAATTAAACAATCTTTTTTACCTTTCAAAACCTCTACCTCAGAGAGTTCTTTTAATCTTTCTAATAACCTTTTTTCTTCTTATGACACTGCAAAGTTATAACCAAAAAGGCCGCAGGTCAAGAGTTTGCCTCCTATATTTGAAGAATAAGAGGAAATAATTGACGTATATCAAGAAATTATATCCCGTTTGTTGCTTTATGGTTACAAAGACGACAGGAATGACAGTGATTGCTGACAAAATGGCATGAAAATAGGGAAAAATCGGTTTCAACGTACTTTATTGCGATGGTAATGAGGACTGACGTAAAGGTTGAAAAACAGCATGGAAGCCACGCAAAGTATGCTGCCGAACAGATAGACGGCGTCGAAGGCATATTGTTGTGCGATGTAACCGCCCGTGGAAATGCCCAGACCGATACCTATATCCCATGAAGTCAGATAAGTACTAGTGGCGGTTCCCCGCTGGTTGTTAGGGGCGAGGTTGACATACAGTGTGTTGTAGGCCGGGAACATCACACCGAACCCGATGCCCAGCATGAAGGGTACGAGGTAGAAAATGAAAGAACACCATGCTTCGCTGTAAGCAATGACCGTAGAGCAGCAGGAGAGCAGGAAGAATGCCGCAATGACTACATAAAAACCATACGAAATAGTCTGGGTGATGTATCCGCGGTCCACGAACTTTCCGGCAAAGATACGGCTGATACCCATCCCCACAGCCATGAGGGTGAAAAAGAAACCGGTGGGTACCTGAAGCCCTATTTCGCGGGCATAAACGGCCACATAATTGGTTGTCGCCCCATAGGGAATGGAAAGCAGGAGCAAGGCAATGCCGGCGGGAATGCCTTTCAGCAGGATGAAGCGGTCGAGCGAAACCGGCGGACGTTTGACCGGAACCTTCCGCGGCGCTTTGACGGAAACGGCTGCCAGAAAACCAAGGACACAGGTAAGCAGTCCGATGCTGAAAATATGTTCATAGCTTAAATGGGAATCATGCAGGAACAGGCCCGTCATCGGTCCGATGCTCATGGCCACGTTGTTGGTGAGTCCGTAATATCCGAGGGCTTCTCCCCGGCGATTGGAAGGCGTGATGTCGATGACCAACGTGTTGCCGCCTACAGTAACCGTGCCGAATGCCACGCCGTGGACGGCACGCAAGAGGATGAATACGGCCAGCAGGCTTGTCAGGACATAACCGGCAAAAATGGCTGTAAACAGCAGATAGGCCATGATGTAGATGGGTTTGCGGGCAAATCCGTCGTACAGATATCCCATGAAGGGGCGCGTACACAAGGTCGATACGGTGTAGCAACTCAGGATGGTACCGACGGCCGCCTCTCCGCAAGAGAAAGTTTCTTTCAGATAGAAAGGCAAAACAGGAACAAGCAGCCAAAATCCGAAATAAAGCAGGAAATTGGCTGCAAGTATACAAATGAAGCTGCGTGTGACTAATCTGTCTCCCACGTGGCTTTAGTTGGCGGACTTGAACTCTTCCAGGAAACGGGTATCGTTTTCAGAGAACATGCGCAAATCCTTCACCTGGTATTTCAGATTGGTGATACGTTCGATACCCATGCCGAAAGCATATCCTGTATAGACGCTGCTGTCTATGCCGTTGGCTTCGAGTACGGCCGGGTCTACCATGCCGCATCCGAGAATTTCCACCCATCCGGTATGCTTGCAGAAGGAACAACCCTCTCCGCCGCAGATGTTGCAACTGATGTCCATTTCGGCAGACGGTTCCGTGAAGGGGAAATAAGACGGACGGAGACGTATTTTCGTGCCTTTGCCGAACATTTCCTGTGCGAAGAGTAACAAGACTTGTTTTAAATCGGTGAATGAGACGTTTTTGTCGATATACAGTCCTTCTACTTGGTGGAAGAAACAGTGTGCACGGGCTGAAATAGCCTCATTGCGGTACACGCGTCCCGGACAAACCACGCGGATGGGAGGCTGCTGGCTTTCCATGACACGGGCCTGTACGGAGGACGTGTGCGAACGGAGCACGATGTCCGGACGAGCCTCTACGAAGAAGGTGTCTTGCATGTCCCGGGCAGGGTGGTCGTCGGCGAAGTTCATCGACGAATACACGTGCCAGTCATCCTCGATTTCAGGTCCTTCGGCCAGTGTGAAACCGAGGCGCGAAAAGATATCCACAATCTCATTCTTCACGATGGTGAGCGGATGGCGCGTACCTAACGAGACGGGGTAAGCCGTGCGGGTCAGGTCCAATTCGTCGGTGCCGCAGTCTTGCGTGTCCACAGCCTCCTTCAAAGCCGCAATTTTTTCCTGGGCTTTGGCCTTCAGGTCGTTCAGTTTCATTCCCACCTCTTTCTTCATTTCGGCAGGGACATTTCTGAAGTCCGCCATCAGGGCGTTCAGACTTCCTTTCTTGCTCAAGTATTTGATGCGCAACGCTTCTACTTCTTCAAGATTTGAGGCTTTCAGTTTCTCGACTTCTTCCAGAAGTTCTTGGATTTTTGCTATCATAATCTTCTAAGATATTGTTCGCTTTAAAAAACTCTGCAAAGGTAATCATTTATCCCTAAAAACTTGCCGGTATTGAAAATAAAAGTGTACTTTTGCATGTTTTTTAAAGAGGATTTTATCCTGTGTTGGTATGAGAAAAAATTTTGTGTGGTGCGTGGTGTTGTCGGCTGTGCTGACGGCATGCGACCGAAAAAAGGCGGTCTCGGAAGTAGACTATGCAGACGACTCGGTTATCGACTCATTGTTTGATTCGCCAGATTCACTTATTTTCTCATCCGGGTCGTCGGACGAGGAATTGCCTAAAAGGGCTGATGAACTTTTTGATGATTTTATTTTTGAGTTTGCCCGTCTTAAAAAAGTCCAGCTCGAACGTGTCGAATTTCCATTGCTTTCGATTGTACGGGGAGATACGGCGTGGCTCACGGAGAAGCAGTGGAAATACGAATCGCTTTTCATGAACCAGGATTATTATACCGTATTTTATAATGATGAAGAACAGATGGAACTGGAGAAACGTACGGATCTGAACCGGGTGGATGTAGAACAAATCCATTTGGAAAAACGGTTGGTCAAGACGTGTCGTTTCCAACGGCTGAAAGGGGAATGGCGGTTGACGCAGGAGAGCATACGTGATTTCACGGGCGCCGAACCCTTGGATAAGTTCATGGATTTCTACAGGAGATTTGTGTCGGATGCCGCCTTTCAGCAAAGAAGCGTGTCGAATCCTTTGCGCTACGTCACGACAGACCCCGATGATGATTTCAATACGATAGAGGGCACGTTGGATCACGACCAGTGGGATGCCTTCAAACCCCAGTTGCCGGATGGGGTCATTACCAATATCCGTTACGGCCAGACGTATGACAATCCGGATGGTATGATTCTGGTGAAGGCCGGAATCTCTAATGGACTGATGGACATCCTCGACTTCAGGAAGAAAGACGGGGAGTGGAAACTGGTTTCGTACGAAAATTAAACCGCTTTATGGCAAGAATAGAATATAATTATCCGTTACTTTCTCATAACACATTCGGCATCGAAGCGTATGCAGACCGTTTTGTCGCATACGACAGCGTAGAAGACCTGCGGCAAGTCGTGCGCCGCCTGCGGGCGGACTGTCCCGACGTGCCGGTGTTGCATATCGGCGGAGGGAGCAACCTTTTGTTCCTGTCCGATTTCAAGGGCGTGGTGTTGCATTCCGCCATCGGTGGAATCGAGTGTGAGGAACAGCCGGACGGGATACGGCTTCATGTGGGGGCGGCCGTCGTGTGGGACGATTTGGTGGCCTATTGCGTGGAGCATGGGTTCTACGGTCTGGAGAATCTTTCGTTCATACCGGGCGAAGTGGGAGCCTCTGCCGTGCAGAATATCGGTGCATACGGGGCGGAAGTCAAAGATGTGATTACGGCGGTGGAGACCGTCGGCTTACAGGACGGCGAAGTCCGGATGTTCGATGTTTCGGCATGCGGTTACGCTTATCGGAAAAGTATCTTTAAGGAAGAGTGGCGCGGACGTTACGCGGTGACGCACGTGCATTTCCGGTTGTCGGCCACGTTTCGCCCGAACCTGGATTATGGGGGGATACGTGAGGCTTTGAGTGCCGAGGGCATTCGTCCGGAGGAGGTCACGGCGCAGGATTTGCGCCGTGTGGTGATTGCCATACGCAAGGCCAAGCTTCCGGACCCGAAGGTACAGGGGAATGCCGGCAGCTTTTTCATGAATCCCGTGGTTCCGCGTGAGGTCTATGAGGCGATAAAAGGGGATTATCCCGACGTACCCCACTATGAGGTGGACGCGGAACGGGTGAAGATACCGGCCGGATGGCTCATCGAGCGCTGTGGTTGGAAGGGACGGTCGCTCGGACGGGCGGCGGTGCACGACCGGCAGGCATTGGTGTTGGTGAACAAGGGCGGCGCGACGGGGCGCGACATACTGGCGTTGTGCGAAGCCGTGCGTGCGGACGTGCTGTCCCACTTCGGCATTTCCATCAGTCCGGAAGTAAACATTATAGGAGGATGCGCATGAAAATCACGTTTTTGGGTACGGGGACGAGTACGGGAGTGCCGCAAATCGGTTGCTCGTGCAAGGTGTGCCGCAGTACGGACGCCCGTGACAAACGTTTGCGGACTTCCGTATTGGTGGAGACGGGGCAGACAAGAATCCTGTTGGACTGCGGCCCGGACTTCCGCCAACAAATCCTGCCGTTGGATTTCCGTCGTATAGACGCCGTGTTGCTTACCCACGAACATTACGACCATGTGGGAGGGATAGACGACTTGCGCCCTTTCGGCGTGTTCGGCGACGTGCAGCTTTATGCGTCGGAGCGTACGGGCGGGCAGTTGCGCCAGAGCCTGCCTTATTGTTTTGTGGAGCATAAATATCCCGGCGTGCCCCAGCTCCGGCTTCATGCCGTCCGTCCGCACGAAGCGTTCCGGGTGGGGGAATTGCAGGTCACTCCCATAGAAGTGATGCACGCCCGGCTGCCTATATTGGGTTACCGTGTGGGGCGCATGGCTTATATTACGGACATGAAAACGATAGCGGACAGCGAGTTGGATTACCTTCAAGGGGTGGATTTGCTCATCCTGAACGGTCTTCGCCACGAGCCTCATTATTCCCACCAGACGATAGAGGAGGCTTGTGCGTTTGCCCGCCGCTTATGTGTGCCGCGCACTTACCTCATCCACATGGGGCACCATATCGATTTGCATGCCGTGGAGGATGCCCGCCTGCCCGAAGGCGTACGGATGGCTTACGACGGTTTGGTGGTGGATGTGGAAGGGGAGTGATTAGCGACAGGATTTTATAAAAGGATGTTCAAAGTCTGCCAAAATGGCAGACTTTTATTGTTTTTAGGCGCTAAAAAAACGGGAAAAAGGTTGTTCTGGAAAGAAAAAATGCTTCAAAATGAATTTTTATACGGTTTTTATGCTGTTTTCCGGCGTAAGTATCTCCGCTTTTCTGCGCCAAACGAAAAATCGTTCGGCTGAAAGCGATTTTTCGTTTGGCTGAGATTGATTTTCGGAGGAGCCTCAAATGGCATAAAAACGGGCTGTGACGGGAAGGAAAGCCTCGTTTTTCAGTTTTGTTTTTTCTATTTGCTTCTTTTTTCCATGCAAGATTTTTTTTCCCGAAGAAAGTGATTTTTGCTTTTTGCTGACCGTTTGTCTCTTGCCATGAGGATAGAGGCTTCGGTTTCGTGTCGGTTTGTCCGAGGGAAGTGTCGAATGCTTTCTTTATGTCAAAGTATTCTTTCATGAGAATCCCGTATTTCCGTCCGGTGAGCCGAAAGGGTGGAAATACGGGATTCTTGTAAGGATTCAGACTGCCATTTTGGCAGATAATACATTTATATGAAGCTGTCAAAACAAAGAATGTTGTTTGGGGATGGCATTCAGTTTGAGAAAGGAAATAAAACGGTTCCAAATGGATTCATTTAGTCCAATGTCTTTTCCCTTTAAGTGTTGTGCCGCTTTTAATAGGTCGATACGCATTAGTAAATCCTTGTTAATAACCCGTTTTGCATCAGAAAAAAGTAGAGAACGGATGAATGCTTGTATGGGAATGCTGTTTAACAGGCACTGTGCCGCAAATGCATTATCGTATTCGTCAAATCCTAAGGAGTAACAAGTATCATCCAACATCATAGGTTTTCCATTGGGACTTTCAACCAAAGTGAAATAGGTATGTTTGTAAAGTCCGGAAACTACGACTTTGTATCTTTTGAAAGAATACTTTCCAATGCCGAAAAGGCAGAAGCGTGGTCGGTTTCGGTATATACTACTGCCCCTTTTGTCTAAAAGTTCTGCGTTTTCGATTAAATATTGATAGGTCTTAGGGCATTTGGATTTCAGCCATTCGGTTTCTTCTGATGTGGATTTTTGCGTTATGATGATAAATTTACGTGATGTGGATGTCTTATCTTTTTTTATATCGGAACTTTTGATTAACGGATAGACGGCTGTATCTTCTATATCTGCAACTTGTCCGAATCCGTTTACCCACTTTCCGTCTTGTAACGTCAGTTCCATGATTTTTGCGCAGTCGTGCTTTACTCCGGACCACCATTTCAAAGGTGAAGTGCCATCTATGTATTTGTATTGTTCGTAGGAGGATACGTCGGCAACGAAGCATCCGTTTACCCATCCATATTCATGTGAAGGGGTTGATGTGTAGAAGTCATTCACTTGGCAGCGTTGGGCACCATTGTCTCCCATTGTGAGATGCAAAAGGGAAGCGGCCACAGTGGCACCGAATTCCCTTTTGGCATCTATGTTATATTGTTCGATACGCCTTATGGGGAATTGTTCTTGATTTTGTCCGGCAACTATGTTTTTAATGACAGAATTCTTTAGTAACAAAGCCAAATGCGCTTGTTCTCCAGATAAAAGCTTTATCATTTGAATACAAATGTATTCGGCAATATCGAAGTTTCCCTTTCCTGTTATTGCTTCCAAACCTTTGGCTTTTTTAAAGTTGCTTTTAGGAGGAAGGTTGTTGCTTTGTATCTCTCCTAATTTACTGTTTGTAACCCAAGGGGGATTTCCTATGACCAATATATCCTTTCCTTTGAAGGATGTTTTGATAGGTTGGAAATCAAAATCAAAAAAATTCCGGTGCAGTAAATGGATGGTGGATTTGCTGGCTTGCGGATGGTCAAGGTAATGTTGGAGAATATCCAATTTCAAAGTTTGTAAGTAGGGTTTATATATTTCTATTCCATATATTTCCTCGATGTTGTCAAATGTTTGTAAGGCAGCCAATATGAAGTGTCCTTTTCCACATGTCGGTTCTATAATAACTTGTGGACGGATACCTTGTTTTTTTAACAGATGGCATATGGACAATGCCAAGTCTTGATTGGTTTGCCAGTCACCGTATTCTTCTTTGTCTTCTCTTACAATGGCAGGGGAGTGTATGATTGAATGAAAATCATAGCCGTCTTCAAAGAAGTGAGAGATGCCGCAAAGCCTTTGCATGTGGGCATTGGCCGATGCTTGGGGTAGATTTCTTATGGTTTCTATACAACTGTTTGCTGTCATATTATATAATGCGGGTGATACCTGGAATGTTTTCATTTAAAGATACAATTCTTCCATATTGAAGCCGCCATTGTAAAGCGTTGGAAATCGTTAGGTAGCCTATTTCTGGAGGTCGTTTTAGAATATCTTCCGCCATGTTATATAGCGTCACGTCATCTGCAGGTATTTTATGGTCGGATAGAAAAGCATAAATATCGTCGACGTTCCCTTTATTGTTGATTATATTCCGTAACCCTGTTGTGGTTTGGTAGTCGGCAGTACGTTTTGAATCTACAAATGTACAAGAGAGGAAATCCAACATTCCTTTTCTTTGTATATCATCATCTTCTTTTCTGTATACAAAGATAATGAGATTATAACCTAAACCGTAAATTTTTTGTTTGCTATCTTTATACGGACAACTTGATTGAGGCTGTTTAATTGAAGTCACTTTGATATCCGTATTTATAGAAGGTAAGTCCAAACCACTCGCAGAGTTACCAATCGTTAAATCATAACGTTGTGCTAAAAAGTCTTTAAATAAATGCTCTACGAATGTTCCCACTGCTTTCCCATCAGTTATGCCATATAATTCAGTGCGGTAGACCTTACTTTGTGTGGCACAAAATTCTTTTGCACTTTTTATTAAGTGTTTTGTATTTAATTTTTGATTCATAAAATAAGTTTGATAAACAAAGATAAGAAATATACTTTAAAAATTGGATATAATGGTTAGGATTGTTTCGGGGATACATCCAATTTTATTTGTTTTCAATTTAAAGCATATCACTTAGACTGTTTTTAAGTATGGCCATGTCAAGCATTTCACAACTTTGATGTTTCGTTTTATTTTCACCCGGCGGCCACCGTACGTGTTTTACGGAGGAAACGGCGGCAGAAGAGTGCCCCGGCCAACGTCAATGCCACAGGGAAAGCCATCCATATTCCGGCCGGTCCTCCATGGAATGTGAAGCCCAGCAGATAGCTCAGCGGCAGGGAAATGACAATGTAGCACAGGAACGCGTAACGCATGAGCGGGCGTACGTCGGCAATGCCTCGTAGCGAATTGGCGAAATTGATTTGCAGGCCGTCGCCGAATTGATATAATACGAACGGGATGACCAGACTGACGACGATATGCCGTATGTTCGCGTCATTGGTAAAGAAGGCGCATATCTCGTTGATAAAAGTACTGATGGTAATGGCCAATGTCAGCCCGACAGCCAGAATCATCAGGTAACCGGTGAGGGAACTGCGGCGCACGTTCCTGATGTCGTTTACTCCGTGGAAATGGCTGACCCGTATGGCTACGGCTGCCCCGATGCCATAATAAACCATGAAGCAGGTAGAACCGACGCTCGTCATGATTTGATGGGCGGCGAGGGGATCGGCACCAATCCAACCTTGCATTACGGCGCACAAAGAAAATGAGGCTGTCTCCATACCCATTTGCAGGCCGAGCGGCCGGCCCAGTTTATGCAGCATGCGGCGCATGTCGGTGGTTTCGCCTTTGGCTTGGAAGCCGGAGTGATATTTTTTATACTTTTCGTTCGAGATGAATATGCCGTAAATGACAACCAACATAAGGATGCGCGACAGGGTGGTAGAGATGCCGGCACCCAACAGTCCGAGTTGCGGGAAAGGGCCTATGCCGTAAATCAACAGGTAGTTTCCCACGATGTTGAACAGGTTGGCACTGATCATGATCCACATCGGCGTACGGGTGTTGCCGATGCTGTCGAAGAACTGTTTGAAGGCGTTGAAAAGGGATTGGATGGGTATGGAAAGCACGACGACGATGTAGTACGGCCGGATTTCGGGGAGAAGCTCTTCGGGCTGTCCCATGTGCCCCAAGAAAAAGTAGAGTATCCCCATCAGCAGGAACAGCACCATACCCAATGCGCCGTTGACTTGAAGTCCGGCTTTCAATGCCTTGCCGGCATTCTCGAATTCTCCCCGGGCGTGCATGGGGCCTATGACCGGAGTGATGGCGTAAGAATAACCCAAGGCAAAAATCAACACCAACACCATGATGTTGTTGACGAAGCCTGCGGCGGCCAAGGAGTGCGCACTGAAATGACCCACCATGATGGTGTCAGCCAGTCCTTGTATGATGGTACCTAACTGCCCTACAATGATGGGAATGCCTAATATGGCCAAGGCACGGATGTGCCTGCCGTACGTGATAGCCTGATTGGATGCTTGCATAAGTCGTGATTTTAGGCCGCAAAGTTACGATTTATCAGGCTTATGTGCAAACGATTCCTCTGTTCTGCTTCAGAAAGCTTTGCGGTAGAACCGTGTGCGTGGAGCGGTCCGGTAGTCCATCCACGAACAAGCGTGCCATCCGAGCAGCCGCATTTCGTACCAGAGGAAAGACAGGCGGTAGGGGCGTTCTCCCAATGCACGTGCCGAACGGTTGAACCATACGGTCTTGCACACGCAGAGGAGGACGAACAACAGGGATATGATGGCCGTGGCTGCCCATTGCTGCCGCCATACGCTCCATCCGAGGGACAGGGCCGTGGCGCAATAGAATAAAGGCACGACGGCTTGTTTCAAGTTGAACGTCAGTCGATAACGCCATGTTTTCTTGAAATGTCGCCGGGTTTCCATATAAAAAGTGCGCTTGAGCCTCCATTGTTTTCCGGACGTCATGTTCTCACACTCCACTTTACTGTCCGGATGGAGGGAGACGGCGGTATTTCCGATACGGCTGTGGCGGTTGACCAGCAGTTCCGTCACTCCGCCGATAAGGTTGATGTCGTCGGCAAATCCTTTATGAGCCATGAACAGACTTTTGCGATAGGCTATATTGGCCGGGTTGCAACGGTAGGCCTTATGCCGAGTGGCCCAAGGCAGGTATTGCATTTGGTGGAAAAGGTTGAAGAAAATGGCTTTACGGGAAAGCAGGCGCTTGTCCGGCATATAGTTGGCATATCCCAATACGATTTGTATGCCGTCGTGGAAATGTCCGGCCATAGTGGAAAGCCAATGAGGAGAACACGGACGGCTGTCCGGCTCGGTCAGCAGCAGCCATTCGTATTGGGCGGCCTTGATACCGATGGTCAGCGACAGGCGTTTATGGCTGATATGGCGTGCACCGGACGGGGTGAAGGTATGATGCAGGTTGGCGTATTTCAGTTCCAAGGTTTTCAGTACGTCTTCCGTGTCGTCGGTCGATGCGTCATTCACCACGATAACTTCGAAACGCTCGTATTCCTGTTCCAGTATCCGGGGAAGGTTGCGGCGTAACGCGTCGGCTTGGTTGTGCGTGGCGATGACGACGGAAATGGCCTCTTTCGGACGGCTGTCCGAGGTTTGTGTCTCCGTTTCTTGCTGTCTCACCATGCGTGCCGTCCGTTTATAGGAACGGGTGGTACAGAAATGTGCTGCCCACGTCAGTGCGAAACCGGCGTAGGCAGCATTTTCCAAAAGGAAAGTTATGAGTGGGTACATTATACGAAATCTTCAGTAGTATATCCGACCGGCAATTCGCGGCAGTTATATCTTGAAGCCATGATTTCACCGTAGGCCCCGGCCGAACGCAGAGCCAAAAGGTCGCCGCGATGGCAACGGTTGAGGTCGAATGCCTTGACAAATACATCGCTCGACTCGCAGATAGGGCCCACAACGTCGTAGGTTTCTTTACGCTCGTCGCTGCTCAGGTTCTCAATGGAATGGAAAGCCTGATAGAGGGCAGGGCGGATGAGGTCTGTCATGCCTGCGTCTACGATGGCAAACTGCTTGTATGTGGCTTGTTTGACATAGAGTACACGTGTAATCAGGCTGCCACACTGTCCCACGACGGCCCGTCCCAGTTCGAAATGGAGCTGTTGGTCCGGTCGCAGATTCAGATGCTTGCGGTAGGTTTGGAAATAGTCTGCAAAATGGGGAACCGGCACTTCGTTCGGATGTTGGTAGTCGATGCCCAATCCGCCACCCACGTTGATGTTCTTCACCGTAATGTGATGACGTTCCAACTGGGCTTGTAGTTCGTTGACGCGGTTGCACAATGCCACGAAATCTCCCATTTCAAGTATCTGTGAACCGATATGGAAATGCAGCCCGACGAACTCCACATGTTTTAATGATGCGGCGATTTCTATGACTTTCTCCATGTCGGCCATGGCTATGCCGAATTTGTTTTCGGCCAGTCCGGTCGTGATATTGGCATGGGTATGTGCTCCTACGTCCGGATTGATACGGAATGAGACGCGGGCGATTTTGTCTTTTTCGCCAGCCAACTGGTTGATGACTTCCAATTCCGGTATGCTTTCCACGTTGAAGTAGGCTATACCGGCATCCAGGCCTACATTGATTTCCCAGTCGCTTTTTCCTACGCCGGCAAACACGATTTTCTCCGCCGGGAATCCGGCGTCCAGACAGGCTTTGATTTCTCCGCCGCTTACGCAGTCGGCTCCGAATCCAGCCGCACTGATGATGCGCAGCAGTTTGCGGTTGGCATTGGCTTTTACGGCATAATGTACATGATAATTATCGTTTTTGCCCGTTTCTGCCTTGATGGTATCCAGTGTTTTACGGAGCAACTCCGTGTCGTAATAATAGAACGGTGTTCTTACCGTATTGAATTTTTCTATCGGAAATGAGCCTTTCATATCCTCATATTAATTGTTGAACAACGTGTCGCTGAGCGCCTGAAGTGCACTTTTCTTGTCTTCTTCGTTAATCAGGAATGAGATATTATGATTGCTTCCACCGTATGAAATCATTTGTACGGGGATGTCTTTCAACGCTTTTGCAGCCTGACTTTCAAAACCGACGTTGTCTCGTGAAAGGTCGCCTACTACACAGATGATACACATATTCTCTTTGACGGTCACCGTTCCGTATTTCATCAGGTCGGCCACGATGTCTTTCAGATACGACTTGTTGTCGATCGTAACAGACACGCCAACTTCCGAGGTGCTTACCATGTCGATGCTCGTTTTGTAGCTTTCGAAGATTTCGAACACTTTGCGTAAGAAACCATAGGCCAGCAACATACGGCTGGAGTGTACTTGTATGGAGATGATGTTGTCTTTGGCCGCAACGGCTTTGATTTTTCCTTCCTGAAACTCGTTGTTGATTATCGTTCCGGGAGCCGACGGGTCCATGGTGTTTAGCAGGCGTACGGGTACTCCGGCGAATTTAGCCGGTTGGATGCAGGTCGGATGCAGGATTTTGGCTCCGAAATAAGCCAATTCCGCCGCTTCTTCGAAATGAAGTTGACGTACGGGCTTCGTTTTGTCTACGATGCGCGGGTCGTTGTTGTGCATGCCGTCGATGTCCGTCCATATCTGGATTTCCTCACTCTTTATCGCCGCTCCGATGAGGCAGGCGGTATAGTCCGAACCGCCGCGTTGCAAGTTGTCCACCTCGCCGTATGCATTACGGCAGATGAAGCCTTGTGTGATGTAAATCTGGTATCCGGGGTTGGCCGCCAACAATTCGTTGATCTTCTCTTTGATGTAATTGAAATCCGGTTCGGAATTTTTGTCCGTACGCATAAAGTCGAGTGCCGACAACAGGATAGTCTTTACACCATATTCCTTTAAGTAATTCGTCACCATGTTGGTACTGATGACCTCTCCTTGGGCCAAGACGACCTTCTCTTCGAACGAAGTGAACAGGATTTTAGTGAAACTTCTCAAATAGTCGAACTCGTCTTTCAAAAAGTCTAATGTTTTCTGTTTGTATTCTTCCGTGGCATACAATTCATCTACGTGCTGGCGGTATTTTTGTTCCAACTGATTGATGACGTTGTTTGCACCTTCCGGATTCTTTTTATAAAGGTAATCGGATATTTCGACTAACGTATTCGTTGTACCGGACATGGCGGAAAGCACAATCATGTTGGGCGTACCGTCCTGCGTAATCAACCGACATACATCTTTCATCCTTTGTGCGGAACCCACAGATGTTCCGCCGAACTTCATTACTTTCATATCGAATATTGGGTTTTAGTTATTCTCATTTATATTTTCTTCAATGCTTTTCGATTCGATGGCGTCAGGAGCCAGCAGGGGAGTGTAGGCGTCTGTGCATTCCTGCAAACGTCCTTCTCCGCAACGATAGACTACGCCCGGAAATTCGGATATCAGTTCTTCGTTGTGCGTGCTCAGCACGACGGTGGTACCCGCTTTGCTGATGTCGTACAATATTGCGGCGGCCCGACGACCGTTCTCTTTGTCTAAATTTCCGGTCGCTTCGTCGGCCAGGATAATGTCCGGATGGTTCAGGATGGCTCTTGCGATACACACGCATTGCTGTTCTCCACCCGACAACTGATAGGGCATTTGGTCGGCTTTGGCCGTCATGCCCACTTGTTCAAGCACTTCATGAATGCGCGTGTTCCGTTCCTTCTTCTTTTTCCATCCGGTCGCTTTGAGTACGAAATCCAGATTGGCCCGTACGGTACGGTCGTTGAGCAACTGGAAATCCTGAAATACGATACCCAGCCGTTTGCGTAGTGCCGGGATGTGCCTGCGTTTGATTTTGGTCATTTCGCGATCGAGCACACGCGCACTTCCCGTATGCACATCCAGTTCGCCATAGAACGTCTTCAGCAGGGAACTTTTACCGGTACCCACTTTACCGATCAGGTAAACGAATTCCCCGGCTTCCGCCTGGAAATTCACGCCTTTCAGAATGACATGTTCTTCTTGGGCGATATCCACATTTTGATATTCGATGCGCATATATGTTTCTTTTAGGAGATTAATGTTTTTTCCACCCCGGCTTGTGGCGTACCTGTAATTCTGCTGCCATCTGCTCTATACGTAATCCTTTGGAGGTAAGCAGGACGATGAGATGGTACAGCATGTCCGAACCTTCATAAATGAGGCGTTCGTCTGTGCCGTTAACGGCTTCTATGACAGCTTCCAAGGCTTCTTCGCCCACTTTCTGTGCCATACGGTTGATACCGTCCTTAAACAAACTCGTAGTGTATGACCCTTCGGGCATTTCCTTATGTCTGGTTTCGATAAAATCCTGTAACTCGCTAAGGAACGTCAAAGGATTGGCTTCATTTTTCTCTCCCCAGCAAGTATCGGTGCCGGTATGGCACACCGGGCCTTCGGGATGTACCCGAATGAGTAGCGTATCATGGTCGCAGTCGTTTTTGATGGAAACGACATGCAAAAAGTTTCCACTGGTCTCACCTTTGGTCCATAGCCGATTTTTACTGCGGCTGAAGAATGTTACCTTTCCGGTTTCCAACGTCTTGTCATAGGCTTCACGGTTCATGAATCCCAGCATTAAGACGTTTTTAGTCTCGGCGTCCTGGATGACAGCCGGTACGAGGCCGTCCATCTTGTCGAAATCTATTTCCATATATATAATAGGTGTTTGATATGTCTTTTTTAAATTCTAACGTTAATGCCTTCCGACTTTAGCCACGTTTTCAGTTCCGGGATGGAAATCTCTCCGAAATGAAAGACGCTGGCAGCCAATGCGGCATCGCTTTTTCCTTCGATGAAAGTGTCCCGGAAATGCTCTTTGCTTCCGGCTCCTCCCGAGGCGATAACCGGAATGCTCAACTCTTCGGCGAGACGTGAAAGAGCTTGGTTGGCGTAGCCGTTTTTCACTCCGTCATGGTCCATGGACGTAAACAGGATTTCACCGGCTCCCCGGTTGCATACTTCGCACGCCCATTCGAACAGACCACGTTCTGTGCGTATACGTCCGCCGTTCAGATAACAGAACCAACCTTCTTCGGTCTCTTTGGCATCAATGGCCACCACGCAGACTTGCGACCCGAAATGTCCCGTAATCTCATTGATAAGTCCAGGGTTACGCAAGGCTGCCGAGTTGACACTCACTTTGTCGGCTCCGGCATTCAGCAACCGTTCCACGTCGGCCAGTTCATTGATACCGCCGCCGACGGTGAAGGGGATGGATATTTCTGCTGCTACGCGCTGCACCATTTCCGTGAATGTCTTACGGCCCTCGTGGCTGGCCGTAATGTCCAAATATACCAATTCGTCCGCCCCCTGTTCGCTATAAGCCTTGCCCAGTTCCACCGGGTCTCCGGCTTGGCGCAGGTTCACGAAATTAGTTCCCTTTACCGTCTGTCCGTTCTTGACATCCAGACAGGGGATGATACGTTTTGCCAATGCCATACTTATCCTTTGTTTTCAGCCCATTCGGCCAATTCGTTTAATGAGATTCTGCCCTCGTAGATGGCTTTTCCGAACACTACGGCCGGGATGCCGGCTTCGTTCAGGCCGATAAGGTCTTGCAGGCAACTGACCCCTCCGCTCGCTATCAGTCCGCAGTCCGGAAACTCTGCCATGACTTTCCGGTAGAGGTCGGTGGAGGGGCCTTGCAGCATGCCGTCCTTGCTGATGTCCGTACAGAGCACATGCCGCACGCCTTCGTCCATGTAACGACGGAGGAAAGGAAGCAACTCCTGCGTGCTTTCCTCTTTCCAACCGTTGATGGAAATCAGTCCGTCTTTGACATCTGCGCCTAATATGATATGGTCTGACCCATATAGCCCGAGCCATCCGAGGAATAATTCCGGACGGGTGGCTGCCACACTGCCTATCGTGACCAGTGCGGCACCGCTTTCGAAGGCAATGCGGAGGTCTTCGTCGGCCTTGATGCCGCCACCGAAGTCTATCGTCAAACCGGTGGCCGAAGCCAGACGCTCCAGTACTTTGTGGTTGACGATATGCTTGGAGCGTGCCCCGTCGAGGTCCACGACGTGCAAACGTTTGAAGCCGTAACTTTCAAATTCCCGCGCCACGGCTACCGGGTCTTCGTTGTAGGTCTTCTGCGTGGCGTAGTCTCCTTTGGTCAGCCGTACGCATTTGCCGTCTATCAGGTCTATGGCCGGTATCAGTTCGATCATACAGTCAAATCTAAAAAGTTTTTCAATATGCGTTCACCCACGCTTCCGCTTTTCTCCGGATGGAATTGCGTGGCGTAGAAATTGTCTTTATGCAAGGCGGCACTGAACGGCACGACATAGTCGGTCACGGCTATGGTGTACGGGTTGACCGGCACGTAATAGCTGTGTACGAAATAAACGAATTCGTCCGTGCCGAAGCCCTTGAACAGCGGGCTGCTTGTACGTGTCAAGGTATTCCATCCCATGTGGGGCACTTTGTCTTCGTGCTTTTCCGGACGGAACTTCAGGACTTCCGTGTCGAAAATGCCTAAACAGTCCGTATCGCTTTCTTCGGAATGGCTGCACATCAGTTGTTGGCCGATACAGATGCCCAAAACGGGTTGCTTCAGGTCGCGTATCAGACGGTCCAATCCCCGCGAACGCAGGTAAGCCATCGTACTACCGGCTTCTCCTTGTCCCGGAAAAAGCACGCGGTCGGCTTTCGACAACCGCTCTGCGTCGTCGGTCAGTTCCGGCGTAATCTCCAACCGTTTCAGTGCGTTGACTACGGAATAGATGTTTCCTGCATTATACTTTACGATGGCTACATTCATCTTTTAATATACTCTGTCTTTTTTTGATGTCTGCAAATATACTAATTTTAGTTGACAGATGGGATAAAGTAACATGAAAAAACGTATTTTGCTTACATTTCGTTGCTTTTTTGTGACGAACTGCATGCTACTTGTTCTTTTTCAGGAACAGATTATGCGTAATGACATCGGGCAGCTCTTCGGCATAATGCGTTACCATAATCATGGTCTTGTCTTTTCGTCGGCAAAAAGCCGAAATAATCTCACGCGTCAACTGACGATTACGGTCGTCCAATCCGTGCAACGGTTCATCCAAGATAAGCAACTCCGGGTCTTTGACGAACGCGCGGGCCAGCAGACAGAGCCGTTGCTCTCCGCTGGAGAGTTTCAGGAAAGTACGGTCTTTCAGTCCGGCGATACCGAAAATGTCCATCCACCATTCGCAGACGGCTCGCTGTTCCGGACGAGGATGTACGTAAAGCCCTACGGAGTCGTTCAGTCCGCTGGCTACGATGTCTATAGCCGGAAGGTCTTTCAGGTATGCGCGGTGCATCTCCGGGCTGACATAGCCGATATGCCGTTTGATGTCCCAAATGCTCTCTCCCGAACCTCGTTTCCGTCCGAACAGTTCGATGTCGCAGGCGTAGCTTTGCGGATTGTCGGCACATACCAGACTGAGGAGGGTGGATTTCCCGGCACCGTTTTCGCCGCCCAAAGCCCATTTCTCGTTTTGCTTCACCGTCCAGTCCAAGTCTTTCAGGATGGTGCGCTGTCCGTAACGGATGCTCACGTGGTTGAACCGCAGCATGCAATTCTCCGTGTCCGTGGTGGTCAGGCGGTTTTCTTTCTCTGGCAATGCCAGGATGCGGGCGGCTTTGTCTTCTTCGAGCACACGTACCGGGATGCGAGGACGCTGTCCGACGTATTCCGTACGCGGTACTTTGGGCAGGATGTCCAGATGTTCCACCGGAATGACATGGGTGATGAACTCCGGAATATCATCGGTTTTCGACAGGACCAATATGACTTGCAGGTCCGTTTCGCGGATCAGCGTTTGGAGCAGTCCGGCCAGTTGCTCCCGCGTCTGTGCGTCCAGTCCGATGAAAGGATTGTCCATAATCAAAAGCCTTGGGCCGGAAAGCAACGTTTTGGTGAGCTGGAATTTCCGTAACTCTCCGCTGGACAAGGTAATGATATATTTATCCAACAGGGTGGAGAGGTGGAACATCTCATAAAGTTTGTCTCGCAGCATCGTGCGCCGCTCGTGCATCTGTTGCTTTTCCTCTTCGTCCATGCCGTATCCCGTACTGTTTTCGGCTGCGGTGAAAGCCTCCTCCAACATTTGTCCGGCGGTCGGGGTCTTTTCGTCGATGTCGTGTTGGTTCCAGCGTTGTTGGTAGTAGTAACTGCCGTCGCTGTCTCCGTAAGAATCGCGGAAAGTGATATATTTGATATTTTCGCTGACCAATTTCAACGGCGAGGGGGAAAAGTCGTAACGGACTTCGTTCAACAGAAGCGGATAGCGTCCGGTGATGATGTCCACCAGTCGTGATTTACCACTCCCGTTGGCTCCTACGATGGCCACCTGTTCCCCGGATGCGATGGTCAGGTTTACCGGATGGTTCATGCGGTAAAGCGGATGACGGGGCACCCCATTCGTGATTTCGATGATGTGTTGCATTGTGTTCGTGTTATATCTGTCCTTTCACCTTATCCGGATTTTTCCGGATGAAATCTTTCCAACTGTGGTAAGGCTGGGCCACGGCCGGCTTCCCCATCTGCAGGAAATGGCAGTAGGCGGCAGCCAGTCCGTCCGTGGCGTCCATATACGGTAGCATGTCTTCCTCGCGGATATGGAGCATACGGGTCAGCATGCCTGCCACTTGTTCTTTGCTGGCCTGCCCGTTTCCGGTGATGGCCATTTTGATTTTGAGCGGCGCATATTCGGTGATGGGGATGTCACGATGGATAGCCGCTGCGATAGCCACCCCCTGTGCGCGTCCCAATTTCAGCATGCTCTGTACGTTTTTGCCGAAGAAAGGCGCTTCGATGGCCATTTCGTCCGGAAGGTACGACTCGATGATGCCTGTCACCCTTTCGAATATCCGGCCGAGTTTCAGATACGGCCCGGCATATTTGCGCAGGTCGATGACGCCCATGGTTTCCATGACCGCCTTGTTTCCGGTCACACGCAGCACGCCATATCCCATGAGGTTCGTGCCTGGGTCTATGCCCAGGATTATCTTTTCGCTGTTTGGCTTGTCCGTCATGAATCAGTGTTCTTCGATGACTTCCATTAAAGTGGTGAACCCGGCGGCCTTATCTTTGAATACCTTTTGCATTTCCTGAAGGAGCGTTTCGCCGTGCTTGACATACCATTCATGCAGCCGTGCCGAACTTTCCACCTCGAATTGCAAGGAAAAGCATTCGGAATCCTCGTCGTGGTGGGACAAGATCTTGCATAACCGCGGTTTGTCCAAAAGGCCGGAAGCCAATGCCTGCGGGATATAGACTTGATGAATCCAGATGACAAAGTTCCGGGCATCGTCGAAAGTCACGTGATAAGTCGTATTGTAAACCAACATGTTTCCTAAGTTTTATTGAGTTTGCAAAGTTACGAAAAAGGCGGTTGATGTGCTAATAATTCCTATTTTTTCGTGGAGTAGCTACCTTATTTTAAATAAAGGACCTATTTTTGCAGTGATTTTAATAGAAGAAGGATATGAAAAAGTTTATAGCATGGTCTTTGCTGTGCATGTTGGGAGGCGTTCCGGCCGGGGCGCAAAAGACGGACGCGAAGGCTCCGGCTGCAAAGGAGACAAAGTCTGACGTGAAGGAAGCCAGTATCGTGTTCGACAAGACAACCCAGGATTTGGGTACTTTTTCGGAAGACGACCCGGTCGTGAAATGTACGTTTACGTTTACCAATGAGGGGAATGCCCCGTTGGTGATTCATCAGGCCATCGCTTCATGCGGATGCACGGTGCCCACTTATACCCGGATGCCGGTAAAACCCGGAGAGAAAGGCAAGATGGAGGTGACGTACAACGGCAGCGGAAAATATCCGGGGCGTTTCAAGAAAAGCATTACGGTGCGCACCAATGCCAAGGAGCCTATGGTGAAACTGTATATTACCGGTGTGATGACAGCCTCCGAAAAAGATAAGAAATAAGCCGATGGGAAAGATAAAAGCGGTATTTTTCGATATTGACGGGACGTTGGTCTCTTTTAAAACCCATCGCATTCCCCAATCCACCCTTGATGCCGTGGCCGCCCTTCGCAGCCGTGGCATCAAAGTTTATATAGCTACGGGGCGTCCGGTGCCGTTTATTGACAATTTGGGTGAATTGGAGTATGACGGCATGATTACCGTGACGGGTGCCCATTGTTTTACGCGCGGCGGTGAGATTATTTTTCACCGGCCGGTTTCTACGGGGAGTGTGGAGCGTGTCGTGGAGCACCTGACACACGGAGCAGACACATATCCTGTCGTATTTGTTTGCAGCGATGAGATGTTCATTACGGAACTTAACGAAGATGTCGATGCGGTGGCCCGTTTGTTGGACATCAAAATGCCGACAGTTCGTCCGGCTTCGTATGCCCGCGGAAAAGATGTCTTGCAACTTATTTCTTTCTTCAAAGCCGACCGTGAACCGCATTTCATGACGGAACTGATGCCCGATTGCACTTCCATGCGCTGGCATCCTTTCTTTACGGATGTCATTGCCGGTGGGGTAGACAAGAGTGTCGGCATTGATAAAGTGCTGGCATACGAAGGACTGTCATTAGACGAGGCCATGGCGTTTGGCGACGGCGGAAATGATGTGACGATGTTGTCTCACGTTCCATACGGGATAGCCATGGGAAACGCATGCGATGAACTGAAAAGGGTTTCCGCATATGTGACTGATTCTGTGGACGAAGATGGAGTGGAAAAAGCTTTGCGTCATTTTGGTCTGATAGATTGATTTTTTAGGAAACTTTGTAGTTCTATATGTAGGTTCGCACCTCTTTCTTTGTGTCCCTGCACAATTTTAATTGTGTGGGGGCACAAAAGTGTTAAAAATTGGAGTTTCTCTTCTTTTTTTGACAGGAATAATTCGTATTATTAAATACTTCTTGTAATTTTGCCTCCACAATAATTCCTAATTTCGTTCTAAATTTATTAAATGTATGAAAAAACAATTCAGACTATGGTTAACCGCATGCAGTGCCTTCTTCGTAGCCGGGCATTCGGTTTTCTTGTCCAGTTGTAATGATGACTTGCCCGCTGCGAGTTATTACACTTTTACGGGGGAGATGATGAGTGACTATTTGAAGTCCCGTGAGGACTTCAGTTTGTTTGCGCGTATAGTGGAGCGTGCGGGCGAGATGGACTTTCTGGCCAGCCGTGGCGGGCGTACTTTGTTTCCCCCGGTAAACGCAGGTGTAGAAGACTTTTTGAAGGAGTATGGTTATGCTTCCGTAGAGGACATTCCGGAGGCTTATTGCGATACGCTTGTGAAAGCCTGCATGATAGACAACTCGATAGTTTATACGTATAACCTGACGGAAACATCGCAGCAGAAGAATGAGCTGGATTTGCCTTTGGTGATTCAGACCACGGGCGACACGGTTGACGCCAATGGCATGGTGTTGAGTATTGTGAACCGTAGGGCGGCTATTATCAATGAGCTGAAGAACGACTCGGTGGAAAACGGTGTGTGCCATCCGGTGAGCAAAGTGCTTGTCCCAAGTACCAGCCTGGGGGCTTCCTTGCTCGAAGAGAACAAAGCGGACTTTACTATTTATTATGAGGCACTCCGCCGTACAGGGCTGTTGGATTCCTTGTCGGAATACCGTGACGATGAATACGAGGCAGAGAAAGCGAACTTTCCCGAGTTCCTGTACAATCAAAAGCCTGGAAATTATACCTACACCTTAAAACGTCCGGACCATCGCTACTCAGGCTTTACTTTGTTCATTGTGCCGGACCGCGTGCTGTATGAGAAATATGCGAACCTTTTCAGCGAGGGTATGTCGATGGAGCAAAAGATAGATGCCTTGTACGATTTGGCCGTCGAAAAATATAATGATAACCAGTCGGCTGAGATATTCGGGTTGAATAAGGTGGATCCGACTAATCCGGAAGGCAAGACGTACAAGGAGTTGTATTGGAACAAGAATAGCTTGACCGATCCTCACAACCCGTTGAAAATCTTTATGACCTACCATATCCTGGACCGTATGTTTGCCAGCACGGACAAGTTCATCAACTGTTGGGGCTTCAATACGGCTTATGCCAGCCCTACGGAATGGATAAACACGATGCTCGATTTCTCGTCCATGAAGTTGGAAAAGGTGTATTCTACCACGGATCCGGAAGTGGAATACCCTCGTGAGTTCTATATCAACCACAGTGAGGCCAGTAAATATAATTCCAACGAGCGGGTACGCGGTTCACGCGTGACGGTTCCCGATGCGGATAACTTCTCGCTCAACGTGGCCTATTATTATGTGGACGACGTGTTGGCTTACGACCAGACGACACGGAACAACGTTTACAATACGCGCTTGAGAATAGATTTCCAGACCGTATGGCCGGAATTGACCAATAACGACATGCGTTTGAACGGTGATCCTCGTGAGGGGTATAGCGAGGCATCCGACAATTCCGAGACAGGCGGAAAGGCAGGGGGATTCAATTACTATGCTCCCAAGGGATATATAGAAGGGGTCGAGTTTTCGGAGACCTCGGTGTTCATGGTGCATCGTCCCAAGTTGCGTTGGTGGGACTTCGGCGGAGATGAGATTACCGTCCAAGGATCAAGTTACGACGTGGAGTTCAAATTGCCCCATGTTCCTCCCGGCACGTATGAGCTACGGATAGCTTATCCGGGCGGAGTAGGGAATCGAGGCATCGCCCAGGTTTACTTGGACGATGTGCCGCAGGGACTTCCCATCGACATGCGTTACGGTGGGTCGGACAGCCGTGTGGCCGGTCTTTATAACGGAGGCTCCGGATGGCGTAACAAGGATGAAAACTCTAACGGTATTTATACGACGGAGGAATTGGAGGAGAATGCCCGTGTCATGAAGAACAACGGTTACTATAGCGCGGGGAAGAGCGTGATATGCTATAACGCCGGAAATATTCCGGAACAGCCGCAATACGTACCCATGTCTGCCAATGTGCTGTACAATGTCGCTTCCTGTCTGCGCCGCAAGATTTGCGAGGTCGTAATCCTCCCCAACAAGGAGCATACGGTGCGCTTCCGTTCGGTGTTTACGGGAAGTAGCGATGCCGCTTTTGTGTTGGAATATATGGAGATGGTTCCGATTAGCATTTGCGGAGCCGGAGGAATCGGTGAGGATCTTTATTAAAGTCCATAAAGTTTAGCCGCATATTGGAGGCGGACAGGAAAATTATTGATATTTAGTTTCCTGTCCGCCTTTTTTCTGTATTTCCCTAACTGATTGTTTGATAGTGGATAAGGAATGGCTGCATTTGGATATATTTTTCTGCGCCAAACGATTTTTCAATCTCAGCCGAATGATTTTTCGTTTGCCGCAGATTGAAAAATCGTTTGCCGCAGATCGTGGAAACGGGTTGAAGATGGTTTACAATAAGTGTCTTTTCTCTGCTTTGAAAGGCTACGGAGCACAGGGGATGGATTGGGGTTTGTGGAGGCCGCGTTTTACAGCAGACCGATTTCCTCCAGCATCTTACGGTAGAAGACGGCCTTCTTCTCCAATTTCATAGGATAGGCACGTGAACTGGAGGGCATGCGATACAGCCGTAATTCACGTCCTTCCGTCACAAACGGGCTGAAGCTTCCGATGGCGGGCTGCGATATATGAAAAGTATCGCACAACGTGTCGGTAGCTTTTTGTCCGGTGGTGACGATGGCCGTGCAACGGGGGATTTGTCCGAGCAATCGGGGAAGGTCGGTCGGGGTGACGACTTCCAGAAACTTGTCCGACGCATTATCCTGAAGACGGCGGATGGCGGAAGCCGTGTCGTACAGGGCGATGCCTTTGTCGAGCAGGAACTCCACAATCATTTCTTTCTTGAAACATTTGGCCCGTTCATCTACAAACCAATTCCTGTCGCCATGGAAAATGTATCCCATGATGCGCCACATGTCGTTGATGAAGTTCGGGTAGTAGAAATCCATGCACCAGCGTTTTTTCTGGGGCGGGAAACTGCCCAGCATCAACAGGCGTGCGTGGGGCGGAAGGAACGGTTGCAAGGGATGCTCTTCGGTTGGAATGGGGGTGGGGGAATCTGTTGGTGTCATGTGTATCTATCTGTATGCTTTACGTTTATGAAAATTCAGTCCGATATATAAATTCAGTGTGCCGAATGTGTTGTTGATGGACAGGCGGTTGTGGCGGTAATTGTAGTTGTGCACGATTAAAGACAAGCCACCGAAATATTTGGTGTTGTTCCATACCAGTCCCGCACGCCCCGTGACGTCGAAATTCAGGTTTCTCAGATGAGAAGCCAAAGCCGAAGTCTCCGTCTCGTTTTCCGATTGTACGGCGGCTGTATGTGTTTTTTTATAACCGATGGCTGGCACGATGGAAATGCAAAACAACCAGTTTTTCTTGAACACCCAGTTGTAGGCATAACCGCAACTCAGGCTGAAATCCGTGTATTTGACTTTATCTACCTGAAAATCCTGGCTGAGTTCGTGGTTCGGATTATGGGTGAGCACGGGCGGCAGGGCATCATAATCGAAATCCAGTTCGTGCCGGGTATAGGCAAAACCGACTTTCCACGACCCGCAGCTTTTACGTTGCACGGTGCTTTGTGCGAATGCGGCCGGATAGGAGAAGCGTTTATGGTTGAAAATGTAGTAGGCATTGATGCCGGTCACTTTCACGTTGATGCCATGATAATTCTCGCCTTCCACTTCTCGTGCCTCCTCGCCGAGGCCTTTTACTTTACGGAGCCGGAAATCGTCTCCTGTCCGCCGGTAAATAAGGTCGCAACCGAGCATGGAACTGTACAGGCTCAATTCGAATTCCGTTTTTTTCGACTGCTGGCCTTTACCTAAAGAAGAAACCTCGAAAGTGTATCCCAGAAAAATCCAACGCCAACCCAGATAAGGTCCTATTTTGATGGCCGGTCGGGGAGAGAACGACAGTTTTTGTCCCAACTCCCGGCTGTGTAACGTATAGGTTTCGAAGCTGTTCGTGTTTTGCAACATGAAGGCCCAGTTGTATTTGTTCGGGGTGATATAAGTCGTGTCCATGGCGTTGAACGCACGGAAAAACTGTTTGAAGATGTTTCCCTTCCGGTTTTGGGGCAAGTCAGATGGGATGGCGGTCCCTGCACTGTCGGTAAATTCCGTAACAGTAGTGTGGCTTTCGCCGATAGGAGATTGTGCGAGAGTGGCCACACAGGAAAGACAGGCGTATATAGTCAGTACGTTCCGTAACTTCATCTTACAGTTTGCCCAGGATTTGGTCCATAACCCAGTTTACCGGTGTGGCGCTCACGCTGTCACAGGTGCAAATCGCTTGTTTTTGCAGGTGTTCGACGATGTTATGAATCAAAGGAAGTTGCACGTGGTCGGGATTCGGAATGACGAGTTCTTCGCGGCCGCGTTCCGTATGCAGGGCAATGGGGTCGTAGGTGAATACTGAGAAACAAATCTGTCCTTTGTCGCCGATGATTTCGATACGGTCGGTTTTGGCCGATTCATGGGCCACGAAACACCATGAACCGGAACCCGGCGTACCGTCCGGGAATTGGAAACAGGCACTGACGTTGTCTTCCGTGGCGTATAGTCCTTCCCGGTTGGAACAATACCCTTGGGCTTTGATGATGGGCCCGAAAAATTCCTGAAGCAAATCCAACTGGTGCGGGGCGAGGTCGTAAAAATAACCTCCTCCTGCGATGTCGCGTTGCACACGCCAAGGCAGCTCCCGGCTGTTGTAGTCCAAATCACGCGGTGGGACGGCAAACCGGATCTGCACGTTGAGCACCCGTCCGATGGCTCTGCTTCGTATCAGTTCCTTTACTTTGGCAAAGTAAGGCAGGTAACGCCGGTAATAGGCCACGAAGCAAGGTACACCCGTTTGTTGGGAGACACGGTTGATGCGGCAGCATTCTTCGTAGCTTACCGCAAGGGGCTTTTCCACATATACCGGCTTGCCGGCCTTCATGGCCATGATGGCAAAAGTGGCATGTGAGGAAGGAGGCGTGGCGATATAGACGGCATTTACGTCGGGGTCGTCCACTAATTCCTGTGCGTCGGTGTACCATTTGGGGATACCGTGCCTTTCGGCGTACGAACGTGCTTTTTCTTTATTGCGGCTCATGACGGCTTCGATTTTAGAGCCGGGCACGAGACTGAAAGCCGGCCCGCTTTTCTTTTCCGTCACTTCCCCACATCCGATAAATCCCCATTTGATGATGATTTCCGCGTCCATATTCGTGCAATGAAAAATGTAATCTTTACGCAAATGTACAAAAAAGGCGGCATATTCCGGCGGATGGGCGGCAGAAAGTTTGGATAAAGCCGGTGGTGCCGTTTCCGACGAGGTATAAAAAATGTTATCTCGTCACGGTGGTATGGAAAAATATGGTATTTTTGTCCGACAAAAGAACATTAAAGTTTCAAATTCGATTATGGAAGAGAAGAAAGAAATGGATGAGGGCTTGTTCAAAAGCCGTAGTTATCTGAGCTGTCTGAATGAGGGACTGAAATTGCCTACACGTCATATCCTGTCTTTATTGAGGTTTTTGTATCCTTCGCTCATCGCGGGTGCGGTGGTAATGGGATTATGGGGCGTGTTTTTCAATCAGATTACCGTGGCTTTGACACGTTGGATGGCAGCAAGCGAACCGGTCGTGCTTTCTTTTCCCTTGTTTACTCTTATCATATTAAGTGTGTTGTCCCTGTTGGCCGATAGCTTTTATATGGGGAACGTGATGACGGCTGTTTCCCGTTTTGCTACGGCCGGGGCGTGGCCTGCGTTACGGTTCGGTGAAGCCAAGCGTGAGATATTCAATGCTTCTCTACGGGCTTTGACGTGTACGTTGGTGGCCGTCGTGGTATTCTCTTTGCTCATCGTGCCTGTGACTTTGTGGTTGGGGGCGGGCAACGTCTGGGTGACTGTGGTGTCGTATATCCTGCTGCTTGCGTTGGGAGTGCCTTACTGTATGGTGATTATGGACTATATGTTGGGCGAACGCCGTGACTTTTGGTGTAGCCTGAAGCGTATGAAAGATGGTTACCAGTATTGGGGAGCATTTTTCATTATCTTGTTTTGCGGAGGTCTTATCATGGGAGTGTTGGCAGCAGTGAGCTGGTTGCCGGCGGGGATTCTGGCATACGCCGGTCATGCTTCCCTGATGGGGGTGTTGGAAGGAGATGAAACGGATTTGCCTTCATACGTTCCGGCTTTGGTCGTATGCTTCTTTATGTTGGCTTCGGTGATAGCGAATGTGTTCAGTTGGCTTACACTTTTCCCGTTGTCTTACCTGTATGGTTCGGTTGAGGCACGGAAACAGGAGAAGGCTTCTTTTGAAGAGGAAGAACGCCGTTTGCAGGGTTTGCAGTAGCCTCTGGTAAGAATAGAACCGTCATGCCCCGTATCAATAAATGATTTGATACGGGGCATGATGGTGTATGGAAAGGGAGTTGTTTGCTCGGGAAAGGTATTCGCCGTGCGGGCGAATGGATTTATAGAAGGTTTTGATGGTATTCTATGTTTTGCAGAAACTCCGCTACGTCACGCCCGTCCATGAGTCCGTGATGCACGGTGATGGAAAGAGGAAGATTATATCGTCCGTTTTCCTGTGTCAGCTTCCCCGTGGAAATACGGGGAACGGAGTCTCCGGTCCGGATAGAACCGGCATGTTTCATTTCGGAAAATGCGAACCAGGGCAATGCCGAATAGCGGATGACATCCGGTCGCCATGTGTTTTCGGTAACGGACAGACCGCACCCTTTTTTCACTCGCTTTATTTCTTTTTCCGCATTCCGGATAAAAATGTCGATGTCGGTATGATATTCGAAAAAGCCGAATCCGAAAGTACCGTCTTCTCGTCCGATGGTGGGAGATACATGTATGGTATCGTACTGTACGAGCTTCCCGTCTTCTGTTCGGAGCCGGAAGGCTTCCGTTTCATTGACGCATTTCAATAGGAAATGTACGGACGAGAGGAAGAAGGGACGTCGGTGTGCTTTGATATGTTCGTAGGCTTTAGTAAAGTCTACGAGTGTGGTGATTCCGAAAAAAGGATCGTCGAATTGGGAAAAGAATTCGAAATGCTCCCTGCGGTTCCAATGGGTGATGTCGATGGTTTGTTTCATGGATTGATATATTAGTGTTTTTTGTGCAAGGAGCTGCATAAAGGAATGAAACGTTTGCTGATATGAATCAGCATCAGTGCGCTGCTTGTCAAACCTATGCGGTAATGCCACATGCCTATTCCAGAATTTGCGCCTTCCACGCCCAGCAGGACTATGCCGGTGGATGTGGCAAGGATGAAGGCCACGGTTGTCCAAAGTGTGATACGGCTTTTTTTCCCAAGGCCTTTCTGGAACAACCCTTTGTACCATGCGGCGTGCGAACGTATGTGCATGATACAAGCTGCGAGGAAGAGCAGGCTGGTAATGATATGGAATAAGGCAAAGTTGTGCCAGACTTCGTGAGAGGTGCCATGTCCGGCCACGTGTAACTTGATGCCGCTGTAGAAAGTCAGGACGAAGGTTGGCACTAAGGCTATATCCGTGAATATGACTGTTCTTTTCATTGTCTTTTATCAAGGATTAATTGAAGAAGTTCCACGAGAGTCCGAAATGGATGTTCATCGGATTGATGGGATAGTGGGGGACGAGGAATGCGTTCTTGTTTCCCGTTCCATTGTTTACATGGTTTACGTTCACATAAAAACGGCAGTGCTTCAGGAAGAGGTTGACGTAGGCGTTGCAAATGGGATAGTTGCCTAACTTCATCCGCGTTTCCGGTGACTGAACCGTAAACTGTTGGATGATGGGGGCATAGTCCGGAGCATAGTATTCCGTGAAATAACGCACATCTCCGCCTAACTGCACACGCAAGACCTTGGCAATACGGAATACGATGTAGAGATTGCTGTAGGCCGAAAGGTCGGGCAGGGGGAGGATGTCCTGATTGCTGGTTTTCTGGTACGCTACCTCGTTGTCCCAATGCAGGATACCGAATTTGAAGTTTTGGTTAAGCCGTGCGCTGAACACTTGTACGCTGCCCCCGTATTGTTTGACGGAAATACGGTTGCTGTAACCGGCGAATTGCCCCCCTTCGTCGTTATAAGCTATTTTGTCTGTGGCGAAGTAGGCATAATTCTTGATGTTTTCCACTCCGACGGTGAGGGCTGTCCGTGTACGTTTCAAGGAAAGCGTTCCCTCTATCCGGGTACGGAATTCTTTGTTCAGGTCGTTGTCCCACCAAGCAAACTGCGAATGGTAGTGGCGCATGTAGAAACTCGGATTCAGGTTCTTGACGAATGCACGGGCTGCCAACTGTACGGTATCTTTAAACAACCGGAAATTCAGGTCGGCCCGGCCTTCCACATCGAATTGCCCGACATCTTCTCCGAGCAACGTCACTTCGCCCGTCACGTCGTAGTGTAGGGTTTTTCCTTCCCGTTTGCTCAGTTGTCCTCCTACCGAGATATTATTTTCCGAATAGCTTCGGATGATTTTGTTTCCGCCGTTCAGGTCCGGCATGGTATAATGACGGTATTCGTGAGACGCGAAAGCTGTAAGGCCGGCTTTCGCCCATTTGTTGAAACCTTCGCGCAGGGCTATGCCCAAAGTGTTTTGGATGGAGTAACCCCGCGTGCGGTCACTCATATTGTTGGGGTCTCCATAAAACAAGTCGGCATAATAGTGGTCGGGCGTGTCGTATGAATACACCGTGTGCTTGGCGTTTCGGATACGCAGGGTATGGATGAAGCTGGTAACCGGTATGAAGTCTTGCGGATTGTCCTGTTTAGCCATGAAATCGTTGCGCAACGAATCCATGACGGCATGTTGGTATGCCGTGTCCGCCTTTTGGTATACGGTGAGCAGGCTGTCGCGCAGCCCTTTCAGCAATACGGAATCGGCAGGCATCATCGGACGGAGCGAATCGGGCAGTTCGATGTCTTTGTAGAATCCCAGATTATAACGGTGTGTGAGATAATACGTCTGGTCTTCGTTACGGTTCCAGTTTTCCGACAAGATGGTCGGGATATCCCTTGAACCGTAGGAACGTGTAAAATCTTCCGGGTGGGTGATATAGTCGTCATTTTCGATACCGCCGTTCTCGCCCATTCTCATGTGGTTTACACTAATCCATGCATGCATGTTGTAACGGTCGTCCAGATAGTAGCCGTATAGCGAACCGTTGAAAAGAGAAGTGGCTTGGTTGTTGTAGTATCCGCGTCCGTATAAATAGTCGAGTTTGAATCCGATACCGGAAATCTTGTTGATGTTGCTGGCGAAGTAAGCTCTCAAGCGGTCTTCTCCGTCCTGTTTGTTGCCGCAGGAGTGGTAGGACAGATTGGTGATGGGACTCAGCGTGTTGGTGAATTGGAATTCGTTCACCGGAGTATAGAAATAGTCGAACGGGTCGGCAAAGATGAAATTGCTGTAAGGTTTGCGGTCCATGAAAAGGCGGGACAAGCGGGGAGAACCCAGGTTTCCCAGAAAGTTGTACTGTCCCGTAGGGCCGGCCGTCAGGTTGAAGTTCTGGAAATTGTTCGGCAGCGTGTCCACGTCTACGGGAGTGATGTTGCCGAAGCGTTCGTCGATATTCCAGGCGTATGAGCCGATAGGAATGATTTTCTCTTCGGCTTGTGTCGTGTCACGCCCCCATGTGTACGCATCGTTACCGTATCCGTCGACGACAGGATTGCCGTTGGCGTCGAGTTGGACGGGATTGCCATTGGCATCCACCGGATTACCGTAGGCATCCGTACCGTAGATGGGGTTACCGACAGGCATTTGTGCTATGGCGGGAAACACCATACACAAACAAATGTATAGGAAAAAAGTAAGCTTCAGTCTCATAACGGGTGCAAAGATAGCGAAAGGCGAGCGCAGAGACAAACGAAAAACGAAGTTTTTCAAGTTTGGCTATGCCGAGCCGCATCCTATCTTCGTGGAACAAAGATAATCCAAGGCAAGCGCAGAGACAAACGAAAAACAAAGTTTTTCAAGTTTGGCTGTGTCGAGCCGCATCCTATTTTCGCGGTAACAAAGATACAAGAACAGAAAAAGGAATGTATTTTCCTGATTGGGAAACACATTCCTTTAAGCTTTATTCCATCCGGAGATTCGGTTCAATCTGTCGCACAGATGATTTCCATGCCTTTGCGTAAGGCAGCCTCATTCATCGGGATAAGGTGGTGATGGCGTTCGGGCAACGTTTTGCGGAGTGCGTGGAGCACGTCTTCCACTTCTACCAACGGACGTACTTTCAACAGTCCTCCCAAGACAATCATATTGAAAGCCTTGGCAGCTTTCATTTCGGCGGCTGCGTCCATAGCGTCGATACGATAGACCGTGATGTCCTTGCGCGACGGCGGCGTGCTGATGCCGTATCCGTCGTAAATCAGTGTTCCGCCCGGCTTAATGCTCTGTTCGAACTTTTCCAGCGAAGGTTGGTTCAGGATAACGGCCGTGTCATACATACTCAGGATGGGAGACGATATTTTGTTGTCGCTGACGATTACGGTGACATTGGCCGTACCGCCGCGCTGTTCGGGACCGTAAGAAGGCATCCAGGTTACTTCTTTGCCCTCTACCAAGGCTGCGTATGCCAATATTTTTCCCATGGAAAGTACGCCCTGACCGCCGAAACCGGCTATGATGATTTCTTCTTTCATGACCATTTGTTCATTTAATGTGAATCGTTTGCTGTTGCGGTGTCTTTCAGGTCACCGAGCGGATAGAATTTAAACATATTGTCTTCCATCCATTGGTTGGCTTTTTCCGGAGAAAGTTTCCAACCGGCGTTGCAGGTGGATACCACTTCTACCAGACTGGCACCTTTGCCGTTCATGGAGTTTTCAAAAGCTTTCCGGATGGCCTTTTTCGTCTTTCGGATGGAGGCCACGGTGTGGACGGATTGGCGGGTGACGTAGCAAGTGCCCTCCAAAGAGGCAGCGATTTCCGTGAACTTCAAAGGGTAACCGTGCAAGTCCGCCTCCCGACCGTAAGGGCACGTAGCGGTTTTCATTCCCATGAGCGTCGTGGGAGCCATTTGTCCGCCCGTCATGCCGTAGATGGCGTTGTTGATGAAAATGATGGCGATATGTTCTCCCCGGTTCAGGGCATGTATGCTTTCGGCCGTACCGATGCACGCCAGGTCGCCGTCGCCTTGGTAAGTGAAAACCAAGCGGTCGGGCCATAGGCGTTTGATGGCGCTGGCCACGGCAGGAGCACGCCCATGGGCGGCTTCCACCCAATCCACGTCTATGTAATTATAGGCAAAAACGGCACAGCCCACAGGAGAGATGGCTACGGTCTTATTCTCCATACCCATTTCTTCGATGACTTCGGCCACTAATTTGTGAACTACTCCGTGGCTGCACCCCGGGCAGTAGTGCATCGGAGTGTCGTTGAGCAGCGTAGGTTTCTTATAGACCAGGTTCTCCGGTCGTATGATTTCTTCTTCAGTCATGGTTCAAACGATTAAAACAAGAAGCGCAAAAAGAATTCAATGATTTTGAAGCACATGCCTGCACCGATAACGGCCATGCCTGCCAGCCGGTTGTCCGGCCAGGCAAAATAAAGGATGAGGCCTGCCACGGCACATAGCATAAAGACTACGTTCAATATGCTGCGTACTTTTTGGACGGATACCCCTTTTCTTTTAGAGCGTTCTTTGCGTGCGGTTTCTTCTATCAGTTTTTCAATCTCTTCGCGGTTCATAATATTTTATTTAATGAGTTTCTCTTTCAGGGCTTGTATCACTTCGTCCGGGGCGGGCACGACACCGCCCATACGGCCGTAGTGGGCTACCGGTGTCTGTCCGTTCGTGGCCAGCAGGATGTCTTCCACCATCTGCCCGGCATTGATTTCAAAGCTTAATATTCCTTTGACCTGTCGGCTCAAGCGGGCAATTTCCACGGACGGGAAGGGCCATAAGGTGATAGGGCGCAACAGACCGACTTTAATACCCTCGGCGCGGCACATTTCGATGACTTTTTGTCCGATACGGGCCGCAGAACCGAATGCGACAATCAGATACTCCGCGTCGTCGCACAGGATGGATTCGAAGCGGACTTCTTTTTCCTTGATTTCTTTGTATTTGGCTTGCAAATGCAGGTTCTTTTGTTCCATGCTTGCGCTGTCGAGGTCGAGCGACGTAAGTACGTTGGGGCGTCTTCCTTGGCTTCGTCCCATGGCAGCCCAAGGGCATTCCCGGCGTATTTCCTCCTCCGTACGGCGTGGCTTGAATGGAGGGAGCACCAGTTTTTCCATCATTTGCCCGATGACACCGTCACTTAATATCATGGCCGGGTTACGGTATTTGAAAGAGAGTTCGAAGGCCAGGTCTACGAAGTCGGCCATTTCCTGTACCGAAGCCGGAGCCAGCACAATCACATTGTAGTCGCCGTTTCCGCCTCCGCGTGTCGCCTGGAAGTAATCGGATTGGCTGGGCTGTATGGTACCCAGTCCGGGGCCTCCCCGCTGCACGTTGACAATCAGTCCCGGTATTTCCGCTCCGGCCATGTATGCGATGCCTTCTTGCATCAGGGCCACGCCGGGGCTTGAAGATGAGGTCATGCTGCGTTTGCCTGCCGCACCCGCACCATACACCATATTTATGGAAGCCACTTCGCTTTCGGCTTGCAATACGACCATTCCCGTCGTTTCCCACGGTTTTTCCAAAGCCAACGTTTCCAATACTTCCGACTGGGGAGTAATGGGGTAACCGAAATAGCCGTCGCAACCGCAACGTATCGCTGCATGGGCAATGGCTTCATTACCTTTCATTAATACAACTTCTTTTTCTGCCATAGCTTTTATTCTTCTTTCTTTTTATATACGGTAATGCATCCGTCCGGGCACACCACGCCACAGGATGAACATCCGTTGCACAAATCCTTTTGGACTTGTTCGGCATAATGATACCCTTTTTTGTTTACTTGTTTTTCCGTGAGCGCTAATATATGGAGCGGACAAGCCACCACACACAGGTTGCACCCCTTGCAGCGTTCGCGGTCTACTACGATTATACCTCTGAATTTCCCCATGATACTTTAATACTAAAAATCTTTTTTACGGGTTATAATAATCCTTGTGATAAAACTCTATGATATTCATCAACATTTGATGAGCTTCGACAGCCGGACTGTCCGGATTAATGGCCATGGCCTCTAAATAACAGTTCAAGGCTTGTGCGAAATCTCCACGTTTGCGGTAGGCATTGCCCAGAAGGTAATAAAGCCGGTCGCAGGGGGTAGCTGTGGCCTGAATCTGTTCGTTCAGCCGTAAGATAGCCTCATCAATTTGCCCTTTACGTAGCATTTTGTCGATTTCATTTTGTATATCCATCTTTACTGATGTTTGCTGTCTTTACAAAGATAATGTATATTTATTAAAACAACTAAGAAAGTTGCATTTTAAAAGACTTTTAAATAATTAAAACTGCTGTATATGGTACTCTGTTTTATTTAAGTTACTGTATATCAGGATAAGTCGTTTATTGCTGCGTTTGGTTGTAAATGAAACGATGTATGCCGTTTGAAATACGCGTTTTTTGCGCATATTTCTTTCTTTTGTGCCGTTTTTATGCAGATTGCACATCAAGGGGTAGAAGTGTGTAATCCTGTCTTTTGTTTAGTGAAATCAGCTTTTTATTTGCTTTTTGTCAAACGGTGTAATTCTTTATGGATGGGATATTACAATTCCACCACGCGATATCGGTTTCCATAATGCGTGTGTATCTTCTGTACCCCTGCGGCCACGAGGGCCTGAGCCAGTTTTGGCAGTGTCACGCCTGCCATCGCTCCGGGTTCCAACCGCCGCAACCGTGCGAATATTTCGGGCAGCGAAAGCAGGCGTACCTTCTCGTTCGGCTGAGCCGCACGATAGTAGCGGCGTAATACCTCCCCGGCCGGGCAGATGCGGTAGAAAGCCGCATTGTGCAACCGCAGGGCGTTCTCTTCCCCGTGGCTGAACCAGTACCGTTCCCCGTTTTCCAGTTCC